>ENA-UERK01000251-UERK01000251.1-human-gut-metagenome-genome-assembly--contig:-NODE-251-length-50653-cov-36.754627_pt1 | contig 50653 bp, 33 predicted proteins | sample MGYA00242957_ERZ507957 | MGnify/ENA primary metagenome ERZ507957 (study PRJEB26167, sample SAMN06115538) | human gut metagenome | host: Homo sapiens | place: China:Heilongjiang | collected 2015-11-06...
GCACGTATTACGTATTATATAAAATATATAGTATGTATATATATACTATATGGTATTATGGTTTTTAAGATTTTTCTTTGTAAGTTACTGATTGATAGATATTTATAATTTTGGCTCTCTCGCTGTATATAACGCTGAAGGACTTTTCGGCGGTCGATTCTCGCTGTATATAACGCATTCTCTCGCTGTATATAACTCTGGGATGGGGCATTCTCGCTGCTTATAACCCTAGGATGATTTCTCTCGAAGATTGCGCAAATGGCGCAGATTTTAGTTGGGCTACGCTCTGCACGGCGATAGGTTATGCTCCTAGTCGTATCGCCTTACACTCCTAGTCCCGATGCCTTACACTCCTAGTCGCATCAGCCTACACTCCTAGGAGTATCACCATATACTCCTAGGAGCGTATGCCTCTGTGTTCATTTTTGTTTTGGAGACAGATGTGAAGGATGGAGGAATCTGACGAAAGTGAGCAGAAAATGAGGGTAAATCGCCCTTTCATAGTGTGTATTCTGTGCCATCTCTCCCCTCAATCCCCACTTTTTTCAGCTATGAACCATTATGAACTTGATGGTTTCAAATATTCTTCTTACTTTTGCCCCTTGATAGTTGAACTTAATGAGGAAAAGTAAATGAAACAAGTAAAATATGCATCTAAAGAAGACTTGAGATTCGCCTATGAGCAATCCATTTCAGCATATCAGAAACATGTGGAAAGATACAATACATGGATGAATATGTATGCTATTATGACGGGTGCTTTGTTTGTCGCTTTTTATAGTAATTATGGTAAAGATAAAATGTTTTTATTGTTAATTGCCATATTGGGGTTATTATGTTCGATATGTTGGTATGGTGCAGTTAAAGGTCATTATGAATGGATGAAGAGTTTTATTGAAATAGTCAAATTCAATGAGAAAAAGTATTTCGGTAAAAATGGTCCATTCGTTTATTCTAAAGTGATTGCTTCAGAAAAATCAAAAGCGGAAGGAAACTTTCTTTATGGATTCTTTTCTACCCAAAAGATAACGTTGTTTTTTATAAGATGGGTAGCATTAGCATGGATTGGAGGAATCGGTCTTGCGTTTTTGAAAGGTCTTTGGGTGTTAATTGCAATAGTGGTTTTGCTACTAATACACTCTTTGGTTTATTTAATTTATCATGTGGGATGCTTACGTAAAATGCTTTATTGTAAGTGTTTACGCAAAATATTTGGTAGTAAATGCTTTCTTAAAATTGCTGATTTTTTTAAGTCAAAATCATATTATTCTACAATATTACCAGATGAAATAATAACAAAAGATATAAAATTATGAACAAAACGATTCATTTATTCAGACGATTAGCCTTGGTAATAGGTTTAGTCGTACAAAGTACTCTCTTGAATGCGAGTACGTTGATTAATGGCTTGTACTATGACTTGAATACGTCAAGTCGTACAGCTACGGTAACTTATCAGACACTGGAAACGTATAATTACGCCTCGTTGCCTGCAAGCGTGAAAATTCCAGAGACGGTGACGTATAATGGTGTTACATTTACTGTGACAAAGATTGCTGACAGAGCCTTTCGTTACTGTAAGTATATGGAGGAAATTAGTATTCCTGGTACAGTTACGGAAGTGGGAACGACTAGTAGGTATTCACTGAATGATTTGCCTTTTTATGATTGCACCTCTCTTAAAAAAGTAAGATTCGAGGATGGTGAACAACCAATATCTTTGGGTGTTTATTACTCAAGTAGTTACAAAGGATCGGGGCTTTTTTCATCATGTCCTTTGGAAGAAGTTTCTATTGGGCGTAATATAACCTATAAAGATTCTTATTTTGCAAAGTATCCTCAAGATTATGGCTATTCTGCTTTTTATAATCAGCCAAAGCTGGCGAAGGTAACATTTTCGTCAACTGTTACGGAAATACCTGCATATTTATTTTATGAGAATGTTGCGATGACATTAACTGATTTGCCAAAAGTAAAAACTATTGGTAAGTCTGCATTTGAAGAATGTTCTAAGTTGACAACGTTAAACTTAGGACAAGATTTGATGACAGTTGGTGATAGAGCTTTTTATAATTGTACAAATGTAACCAAGTTGACTTTTCCTGATGCCATAACAACGATTGGTGATGAGGCTTTTTATAATTGTTCAAGTGTCACAGAGGTTACTGTTGGTTCAAAATTAAAGTCAATAGGTACTTCTGCGTTCCAAAAATGTGGCTCATTTACTGCGATACTTTTGCCAGACAACTTTACCACAATGGGTGCTTCGGCATTTGAAGATTGCAAGAAACTAACTGTAGCCAAACTTGGCAATTCTTTGACCGCTGTTCCTGAAAAGGCATTTAAGAACTGTATTTCACTCTCGGAAATGACAGTGCCAGCAACATCTGTGTCTATAGGTGATCAAGCATTCTATAACGATGCCGCCTTGGCTGTCATTACAATGAACGAAGGATTGAAAACTATTGGCAATGAGGTATTCTGGAACAACTCGGGAGTTAGAACTTTTACGATTCCAGGAACTGTTACCTCAATTGGTACGAATAGTTTCTATGGTTGTACGAGTACTTCTGTCCTTCGGTTTAAAGATGGAGAAGGAACACTTACGCTCAATTCGAAGAATACTCGAAGTCGAAAAATAGATGATATAACGACTAATTCTAATTATACTGACAGGTGCTATGATTATTTCTATGATTGTCCTATCAAAACGTTGTATTTAGGTCGTGATTTAAAATATGATTATTCAAATGGGACTTCTATTTGTGACTATATAAATGGAGAATGGGAGTACAAGCGTAGAGCGTCTGCTCCATTTATCAATAGCACAACTCTCCAAAGGGTTACTATTGGTCCAAAGGTGACGTTCCTCTATAATCACCTATTCCATAATTGTGATAAGATAACAACAATAGATATACCAGCTTCTATTGCCAAAATCTATGGAAATGCATTTGATGATTGTAGTTCTCTTACTGCAACTACATTCCATGATGCAACGAACAATCATACGCTTACTTTAGGTGATTATGCTTTCAGAAATTGTGCGACTTTACCAGAGGTGACTTTTCCACGGCAACTTCTTTCTGTCGGCAACTATACTTATGCTCAATGCCCTTTGTTGAAAACTCTGACGTTCCCTGCTATGTTGGAATCCATTGGTAACTATGCTTTCGCAGAGTGTACAGGTTTGACACAATTAACCTTTAAAGACTCCGGTAAATCTGTAAAACTTGGCTATGGTGCAAGGTCTAATTCAGGTACTTCGTATTTAGATAATATGCCATTGTTTGGAAATAGTAGTTTGACTTATCTCTATATTGGACGAAATATTAATTACACAGCTGGTGAAAAATATGGCTATTCTCCATTCTACAATCAGTCTTTCTTGACAGATGTCAGATTCTCACAATCAGGAACTGTGTCCTATTGTAAGGACTACCTCCTTTATAAAGTCAATAATTGCAAGACATTGACGTTGCCTGAGAGTTTGACCTCGATAGGAGACGGGACGTTTAGAGGAATGGCTGCGCTTGAAAGTATTGTTATTCCAAATGCAGTAACAGAGATGGGTACGTATGCTTTCGCTGATGATACCTCTTTGAAATCAGCAAAACTTTCCACATCTTGCCCTTGGTTGAAAGAAGGATTGTTCTCGGAATGTAATGCGTTGCAGTCTATCACGATTCCGTCTGCCGTAACAAAAATGGATGGCTATATGTTTACCAACTGCAAGGCTTTGACTTCTGCGACCTTTGAGGATGGTACCGACTTGATAGAGATGGGATATGGTGCAAGTTGGAAAGACTATGGTCTCTTTAGAAACTGTCCTTTAGAGACCCTCAACCTTGGTCGTTGGTTGTCTTATAATACTGAGGTAGCTTCAAGATCACCTTTCTATTCCATTTACACATTGAAGAACTTAAACATTGGCGAAAATGTCAAGGTCATCGACAAGTACATGTTCTCTTACTGTAAAGGCTTGGAAGAGGTGAGTCTGCCTGACAACATCACGTCTGTCAACCTTTGGGGATTCCGTGGATGCTCTTCCTTAAAGTCGGTTCGTTTGAGCGAAAAACTTAGTCAGGTGGGTGATTATGGCTTTGCTTGGTGTACTTCGCTTGACAATGTAACTTTCCCTGCTAGTATGACTAGTGTGGCAAGTAATAGCTTCTCTAATTGCACTGCTTTGAGAAAACTCGACCTCGGTCAGAACCTCTTGATTATCGGTCCTTCGGCCTTTGAGAATGACAAGGCTTTGGAGGGCATTGAGATACCAAGTACTCTCTATGGCCTAGGTGTTGCCTCATTCAAGAATTGTACTAGCCTTCCATACGTGGAAGTGAAGAGCATCAGTTCTGTTGGTAAGGAGGCATTTATGGGATGTACTGGCTTGAAGTGGATCTCTTTGAGCGACAAGACAACCTCCCTTGGTGAGAACTCATTCGCAGGTTGTGACAACATTGCTTACGTGAAGTCTTACGCCACTACTGCTCCAGAAGGTTTGGTTAATTTCCCATCAGAGGTGGTTGCCAATGGTACATTGTTCGTGCCAGAGGGCTATGAGGATGATTATACCTACTCTGCTACTTGGGAGGATTGGATGAACATCAAACCTCTCACGGAGAATGTGCTCGTATCTTCCATCACATTGAGTCAGACGGAAGCAAATATGAAGGCAACTGAGACCTTGCCTTTGAGTGCCACCGTTGGTTCTGAAAATGCTGTCAATAAGAGCCTTATCTGGAAGAGTTCCAATGAGGCGATAGCTACTATTTCTGAAGAAGGTGTTATTACTGCCAATGCTGTAGGTCATGTTACCATTACTGCTATTGCTGCCGATGGCTCTGGTGTCAAGGCAACTTGTGATATTACGGTTGATCCTACTTTAGCAGAGAGCATCTCGCTCGACCAGCCATCGTTGACATTGAAGAAAAAGTGTACTGCTAATCTCGTGGCAACCATATCGCCAGTTACGACAACCAACAAGAGTTTGACTTGGACGTCTGACAATCCAGAGATAGCTACAGTGGACAACGAGGGAAATGTAAAGACCCTTACTGCTGGCGAAACAACCATCAAGGTAAGCGCCAATGATGGTTCTGGTATCACAGCTGAGTGTCATCTGACAGTGACTGCTCCAAAGGCTGGTGACTCCAACGATGATGATGAGGTGAATGTGGTTGATGCAGTCAATACCGTTAACTATATATTGAATAAAGTGGTTGGTATCTTCGAGTTTGAGGCTGCCGATGTCAACAAGGATAATCATATATCCGTTTCTGATGTGACAGGTACTACAGCCATCATCCTCCAGCAGCCATTGCAAGCTAAGGATAATATCGTAATGGCAAAGGGTATGAATGTTTCTGATAAGAATGAGAATTACATCGTTTATGCTCAGCCAAGCAAGAATGCGATAGATGTTGCCTTGGATGTCAATAGCAACTATACTGCGATGCAGACTGATATCGCAATGACAGGAAATGTGGATGATGTCAACTTGAAGTTGGATGACGCAATCGCATCTACCCACTTGTTGACTTCTTCTAAGTTGAACGCCCATACATTGCGAGTGGTTGTCTATTCTTTGAGCAATAGCACCTTTATGGATGGCAGAGCGATCTTTACTTTGACTTCAAAGAAGGGTGTCAATCCTGCGGATGTTCAGTTTGAAAATGCTGTGGCTTCCGATGCTGAGGCTAAGGGATATGGCTTGGACGCTCACTTCGACCAAGCAACTTCTATTGCAGGTGTTGCTGGCAATGGTAAGAATGTAGAGGTTGTTGCTGATGGTATCGTAGTATCTGGTGAAAAGGGTATGCTTGTCAGCGTTTATAATACTGCAGGTATGTTGGTTCAATCTCAACGTCTTGCGACTGAGTCGATGACAATCAACTTGCCTGCTGGCGTTTATCTCGTGAAGCTCAATCAGCAAGTCGTAAAAGTAACCGTAAAATAAAATGATATGATAAGACTTCGAAATATATCCATTCTGTTGCTTTTGATACTGTTGGGGATACCGATGGTATCAAAGGCAAAGGATGCTTTTTACATACAACCATTCAATATCGTTCCTGGGGATACGAAGACGATTTCTTTAAATCTCGATAATGAGAATGTTTATCGTGGTTTTCAGACGGATATCGTGTTGCCTGAGGGATTGAGTATTGTCAAGAATGCTAATAGTAGTTTGGCAATCTCTCTTACCAATCGTGCTTCTTCCTTTGCGCTGACTTCCAATGAAGTGGGAGATAGAACGTTGAGGTTGCTGGGATATTCTGCTCAATATGAAACTATTTCTGGGGATAATGGAGCACTTGTGGATATTCAAGTGAAAGCTTCTTCGGATTTCAAAGGTGGCTATGTTCAGTTGAAGAATACTATATTCTCCAATGAAAATAACCAAGATGTGAGCATGGATGATTCGCAGGTGTTGGTTCAGACGAAAGAGCAAAACTTGATTTCTATTGCAGGTGGTGAACTGACTGTTGGTAAAGGAAAGGCTTTTGCTTTGGAATTGACAAATGAGACGAGTTTGACGGCATGTCAGTTTGATGTGGTTGTGCCAAGTGGCTTGTCTTTGGATTTGGCAAAATGCAGTGTGACTGGGCGGTGCTCATCTAGTCATCAGTTGACAAGCAAGGACCTTGGAAGTGGAAGGTATCGTTTTGTCTGTATGTCTATGGATAATACGACCTTCGTTGGTCATTCGGGGGCAATCTTGAATATATGGGTAGATGCTGAGGCTTCGGCAAGAGACCATAAGAAAGTAAAGGTGGAGAATGTTGTGTTCTCGGATGCCAAGGCGCAGACTTATCGCCTTGAACCGATTACATTTGACGTGAATGTCTCGTTTGTGGTTGCTACTTCCATTCATCTTAGTGAGAGCTCACTGACCTTGCAAGTAGATGATTCAAGAATGCTTACTGCTACAGTATTGCCAGAGGACTGTACAGATAAGAGTGTCGTCTGGGAATCTAGTAATGAGCAGGTGGCAACTGTTGATGCAAATGGAAATATTGTTGCTAAGGCTGAGGGACAGTGTGTTATTAATGCGTATTCTGCAGATCGCTCTGTGAAAGCGGAGTGTGCTGTTACTGTAACGAAAATACCTTTAACAGTAAGAGTAGAAGATGCTTCTAGAAAATATGGTGATGAGAATCCTCAGTTTAAAATCTCATATGAGGGATTTAGGGATGGGGACACAGAGACGAGGCTTGCAACCTCTGCTGTAGCTCAGACAGATGCTAATCTGAAAAGTGCTGTGGGTGATTATGAGATTATTTTGTCGGGTGCAGAATCCAATAAGTATTCTTTTAATTATGTAGTTGGTAAGCTTACCGTCACAAAGGCTCCTCTTGTTATCTCAGCTGGTAATTATACCAAGAAACAAGGTGATGCTATGCCATTATTCAAGGCTAGCTATAGTGGTTTCAAAAATGGTGAGAATGAGGCAGTCTTGACGAAGCAACCTGTGTTCTCTACAGATGCTGCAGAGTCAAGTGCTCCTGCTGATTACACGGTGAATGTTAGTGGCGCAGAGGCGGAAAACTACGACATCACTTATCAGTCTGGTACATTGACTGTAAGAGAAATGCCAGCACCAGTAGTGTCTATTGTCAATAAAGAATTGCAGATTTCAACAGAATTGGATAATGCCGTAATTTATTACACATTGGATGGTACGGAACCAGATGAGAATTCTAAGGTATATTCAGAACCAATCAGTTTATGTGCTTCTTGTATGATTAAGGCAATCGCTGCTGTAGGTGGTGTCAAGTCGAAGGTAACCGAGACGGAGTTTCATGATGCGCTGTATCCTGATATTGTGAAGGTGGGTGACTTGATTACTGCAAATATTATCAATAATGGTGAGGAAAACTTATTGATGGCATTTAGGGTAACAAGTGTTTTCCCATTTGAGGTAACAATGATTCATAGAAGTAATTATCAAGAAGGTTGGAATAATGAGCAAATTACGGGTGATATAGAGGTGCCATCATCTGTAACTGCTAATGGAATCTCTTATTCTGTCAAACGAATAGGAGACGGTGCTTTGGCTTATACGCCTAAGGCTGCTTCTTTGAAATTAAATGAAGGATTAGAGTATATTGATGGTTCCGCATTTAGGTGCTTTGCGCAAATGAAAGAGTTAGTTGTACCTAATTCGGTTAAAGAGGTCAGTGGAGCATTTGTGATGGAATGTAATAGCTTGAATACAATTGTCTTAGGAACAGGCGTGGAAAGACTTCAACGAGATGCTTTTTGGGTTATAGGTGCCTTGAAAGACATTTATAGTCTGAATTCTATTCCACCAGTATGTGATGTTCCTGACCAAACCTTCGTGGATATTCCAGACGATGTAGCCTTGTATGTCCCTATCGGCAGCAAGGAAGCTTACGAGACAGCTCCTGGTTGGAATCATTTCGCAGGACATATAGTAGAGATTGATCCAACTGCTATCAAGCCTGTCGTAATATCTGTCAAGGATAATGCTTCATGGTATAATCTGCAAGGAGTAAGATCCTCTGAGAAACCAACAGTGCCTGGAATTTATATTCATGGTGGCAAGAAGGTTATAATCAAATAATGCCCAAGACTTCTCTTTGAAGTTATTAGTCGTAATATTGAAAATCGGCAGCTCCTCTTATCATGGGAAACTGCCGATTTCTATTTTTTTAGACTTGATTCTTCAAGCTATTTATCTGCTCTTGTGTTAAGCCAGTGTAGGCGGTGATCTGTTCATCTGGCATTTTTCCGAGAAGCATCATTTTCGCTACCTTCTCGATGCCTTCGGTAATACCTTCAGCCTTGCCTTTCTCCAATCCCTTTTTGTATCTGTCGTTGAGCAAGGTTCTCTCCACTCTGATGTTGTCGAGTGCCTTGTCGTATGCACGGAGTTCGGCATCGGTGAATGCCGTGACTTTCAGTTCAGCCAGTGCCTTGTTGATTTCTGGATTCTCCGTGAGTTCCTCTGGCACTTGGTCGGTGTTTGCATTGATTTCCGTGAGGAAGCGGAGCCAAAGTACTGCCATGCGCTTCTCTAGCATGGACTGTGGCTTGAACTTCGGCAGCTCGATGAAGGTGAAGTGCAAGCCGTTGATGACCTTCTTGCTATCCTTGTCGTGTACAATCTTGTAGTTGTGGATGAAGGTGTCGGGCATGTCACGCTCGAAGATGGCGTTGACGAGGTTGAGGGAATACACTGGTTTGAGAGTATCGTAATCCTCTCCTGTGGCGGCTTGCGACACGTAGAGCTTGGAGGCATTGAAGAGTACTCGCTGCTGGAAAGCGTTGCTCCATTCCATCTGCATCTCCACGCAGAACTTCCTGCCTTTGACGTCCTCGCAGAGCACATCCACGATGGAGTTCTTGTGCTCGTATAGCTCAGGCACAAGTTCCGTGGGCAGGTACTTGATGCTTTGTATCTGCTCATCGTCGCTCAGTGGCAAGAGGGCATTGAGCAAGCTCATCAACAAGTCTGGGTGCTTGCTGAATATCTTCTTGAAAATCAAGTCAACCTTCGGGTCTAGATACTTCATCTGTCCTTTCTCCTTTGCTATTGTTATTGCACTTGAAATGCCACCAGTGGCATTTCCTTCTGGGTGTAAAACTTCCTTGGTTTTCGCCATATCTGTTTTCTCCTATGATTTAATTTGTTAAACTTATGTTGGCATGATATAATCATCATGCGGCTGCAAAGTTACACTTTTTTACACTAACTTCCAAGTATTTTTCGAAGAAAATGGGCGATTTTTTACCCAAATCTCATCAAAAAGCATAGATTTGGGTAAAAAATCGCCTATTTTAGGCTCTGAATCTTAGACGGCGATATGAAGAAGTTGACGATATCATAGGAGTCCAAGAATCGCACCTTCGTTACACCGTTACAGCGTTACAGTGAAATTTTTGCCCCTCCTATATGCGAAAAATTACTTTTATATTTATATTATAAATATAAAAGTAATTTTAGGGGGTGGGATAGGGAGATTTTTTACTGTAACGCTGTAACACTGTAACGCATGAAAGAAAAAGCCTAGTACGGCGAAAATAATTGCTTTTTTTTCTTGCGTATATCAGATAAATGACGTATCTTTGCAAGCGAAATCAGAGAGATGGTGGAGGCTAGGTGAAGCCACTATAGACGGTATCGATGGGTCGTAATAGACGACAAGCCTCGGTCGTAATAGACGACTAGGACAAGCCACTATAGACGACCACGGTGAAGCTCTATAGAGATGCCCACAAATACATTAACTACCATGGTTAATTATTCTCTCGTTTCGCGTTCTGTCAACGCAAAACTCCTCGAAATCAATCTGGCAAAGGCACGCATCAAGGCGGTGAAGGAAGGCAAGGAAAGCGTCATCACTTGTTATATCTTGTCAACGCATCCTTCACCATCTTGCCCCATGGCTTGATGAGGTCAGGAGTCCAGTTGCCCTTCGCCTCTGCCCTTGGCAGAATCATGGAGCAGGTCTCGTCCTTGTCAGAGATAGACCAATTGACCCAACTTACCTTGTTCTTCTCCATGACATCGAGCCATTTCTGATACTCGTCTGGAGCAAGAGGACCATTGCCGGAGGCTTCCATGCCAGCACATTCTGACACGAATACAGGAAGACCGCCCTTGACAGCTGCTTCCAACTTGTCGCGCAAGTAATCCTTGTGGGTGGCTGCATAGAAGTGGAGGGTGTACATCACGTTGCTCACGCCCTCGATAGGACTCTTTGCCACGAGGTCGATGTCTTGGTCCCAGTGAGGACAACCCATGAGGATGATATTGTCGGAGTCGTACTTGCGAATCTCGTCGATGATGGTCTTGGCATATACCTTGAGGTCTTCCCACTTGTCTTCCACAGGCTCGTTGTAAAGCTCATAGATGACGTTAGGATATTTGCCATATTTCTGAGCCATCTTGGCAAAGAAAGCCTTGGCTTCTGCCGTGTGCATCTTGTGGGCATGCCAGTCGATGATGACGTATGCGTCGTTCTTGATGGCTGCATCCACTACATTGGTGATACACTTGAGGGCGAACTCCGGGTTCTCCAGGTAGTTGTCCTCAATCTGGATTCCCATGGCAGCACGGATGATGTTGGCATGCCAGTCGTTGATGAGCCACTTCACGGCATTCTTGTTGTAGAAGCGAGGCCAGATGTTGTGCCATCCTAGGCTGACACCTCGCAGTACGACTGGATTTCCGTTTTGGTCGCAAAGTTGCGCACCTTTCACTTGCAGTTGTCCCCATTGCTTTACAGGACCGGCTGCGTTGACTTGTGCCATGCACAGCAAGGCGACAAGGAGGGTTAATAGCTTTTTCATCTTTTAAATAGGTTTTTGATTATAATATGTTTTCTGCAAAACTACGATTTTTAGCAGAATTGACAAAGAAAAAGTACAAGTATTTCCCTCTACAAACAAAAAAGGACGTACTTTTGCAAAGAAAGTACGTCCCGATAGTATAAAACATTATCTATTTCAGTAGCTTGTATTCTCTTGATTATCCGAAGAGTTGGATGGTGTAGAGGTAGATGACAGCCGCTGGAATCGCCATCAGCGATGAGTCGAAACGGTCGAGCATACCGCCATGGCCTGGCAGGATGTTGCCACTGTCCTTCACGCCGAGGGTACGCTTGAAGAGACTTTCCACCAAGTCGCCCCAGGTGCCGAAGAATACGACGACGAGTCCCAAACCTATCCATCCAGCGATGCTCAAGGTGTGAGCCGTCTCGCCATTATTGGCGAAGTATCCCACGATGGCTGCCACGATGATGACGAAGATGCCACCGCCTATGCTTCCTTCCCAACTCTTGCCCGGACTGATGCGAGGGAAGAGCTTGTGCTTGCCAAACAGTGAACCGCTACAGTAGGCACCCGTGTCATTGGTCCAGAGGAAGATGAACACGCTCAAAGGCAAGAGCATATCGTAATGTACCTGACCATCCACTGCCGAAACCTCGAAAGCCAAGACATTGATCAGCGAGAAGGGGAGGGCGATGTACATCTGTGAGAGCATCGTGTAAGCCCAATCGTTGATGGCATTCTTGTTGCCCGTGTATAACTCGTAGATGAAGAGATATACGATGGTGAGGATGTAAGGGATGAACACCACGAAGTTGTAGCCCGTGATGCCCGTTCGGAATCCCGCTACGGCAAGGAAGAAATACACACCTGCCACGGTGGAGATGAAGCGATTGACGCTGACATCCTCCGCCTCCTCATTGACGAGTCCGCAGAACTCCCAGATGCTCAGACCAGTGATGAGGGCAAAGAGGAAAACCATAGCCTTCGGTTGCAGGAAGCATGACACCATGCAGCCTACAAATAAGACACCAGTGATGGTTCTTACGATGAGATTCTTTTGTTTATCAGTCATGACTCTTGGTATTAATGAGTGTTCTCTTTGTTCTCCTTGTCAGAAGCATCCTTGTCAGAATCGCCATTCTCCTTGTTCTGATTCTCTTCATGCTCCTTGATGGCAGCCTGTACCTCAGGTATCTCCTTGACGGCATCGTCGTCGATCTTAGGCTGCTCGTCCTCCATGATTTCCTGTGAACGGCTGATCCAAGGGCGCTTGCCGAAAATCTTCTCCACGTCTTCTGCCATGATGACCTCCTTCTGGATGAGCAGTTCGGCGAGGGCGTTGTGACCCTCCTTGTGCTGCATCAGGATGTTCTTGGCACGGGTGTATTGTTCGTTCACCATCTTCAGCACTTCCTCGTCTATCTTCTTGGCTGTGGTCTCTGAATATGGTTTCTGGAATGAATACTCGCTCTGGTTGTAATAGCAGAGGTTAGGCAGCGACTCGCTCATGCCGAGGTAAGCCACCATGCCGTATGCACTCTTGGTGGCACGCTCCAAGTCGTTCATCGCTCCGGAGGAGATATGACCGGTGAAGAGTTCTTCGGCTGCACGACCACCCATGAGTGAACACATCTCGTCGAGCATCTGCTCCTTGGTGGTAATCTGTCGCTCCTCTGGGAGATACCAAGCAGCGCCCAATGCTTGACCACGTGGCACGATGGTGACCTTGATGAGAGGGTTGGCATATCTACAGAACCAAGAGATGGTGGCATGACCAGCCTCATGGAGGGCGATGCTACGCTTCTCGTCGGCAGTCATCACCTTGGTCTTCTTCTCCAATCCACCTACGATACGGTCAACGGCATCGAGGAAGTCTTGCTTGCACACCGCCTTCTTGTCATGGCGAGCAGCTATCAAGGCAGCCTCGTTGCAAACATTGGCGATGTCGGCACCAGAGAAGCCCGGCGTCTGGCGAGCCAAGAGATCGATGTCAACGGTATCGTCTATCTTGATAGGCTTCAGGTGAACGAGGAAGATGGCCTTACGTTCGTTCAAGCCAGGGAGATCGACATGAATCTCACGGTCGAAACGACCTGCACGCAAGAGGGCGCTATCCAACATATCTACACGGTTGGTAGCGGCAAGGATGATGACACCACTGTTGGTGCCGAAACCATCCATCTCGGTGAGGAGGGCATTCAGAGTGTTCTCACGCTCATCGTTGCCACCCATGGCTGGGTTCTTGCTACGAGCACGGCCTACGGCATCAATCTCATCGATGAAGATGATGCAAGGAGCTTTCTCCTTAGCCTGACGGAAGAGGTCGCGAACACGAGAGGCACCGACGCCGACAAACATTTCCACGAAGTCGGAACCGCTCATGGAGAAGAATGGTACCTCTGCCTCGCCTGCTACAGCCTTGGCAAGGAGGGTCTTACCTGTTCCCGGAGGACCTACCAGCAAGGCTCCCTTTGGAATCTTACCACCGAGGTCGGTGTATTTCTGTGGGTTCTTGAGGAAATCGACGATTTCCTGAACCTCCTGTTTGGCACCCTCTTGTCCGGCTACGTCCTTGAAGGTGACACCGATGGCGTTTCCCTTCTCATACATACGAGCCTTGCTCTTGCCGACACTGAAGATGCCGCCTCCCATGCCACCGCCGAGTCCTGTGCCCATTCTGCCCGACATCCACATGATGAAGAGGAAGAAGAGTAGGATAGGGGCTACGCTGACCAGGAGGCTGATGAAGTCGTTGCCCTTCTGGTTCTCGTAGGTGTAGGAGTGTATCTTATGGGTCTTGACCATCGAGTCGAGGTACTTGTCCAGTTCTTCTACAGAACCAAACTGCACCTCCACGTAAGGTGAAGGACCTACGTTCTTGGCACTTGTCTTATAGACATCACGAATGTTTTTCGGATTGATGTAAAGCTTGAGCGTACTCTCCGTCTTATTGGCGACGACGCTGAGCACATATCCTTTCTCCACATACTCCTTAAACTCTGTGTAGGTAGCCTTTTTGGCTGCGCTACCTCCCAAGGCATCACCGCCACCCGTCATGAAGAGTACCATGAGTCCGAAGAGGATGATGACATAGAGCCAGTTCATATTGAACTTAGGCATCTTAGGTGGTTGTCCACTTGGGTTATTTAAATTGTTACTTTGTTCCATCTCGTTTTTAGAATAAGAAATGTTGTTCCAATATATCAAATAAAAATATTCCTATATATATAATTAAGGTGTAAGCCTAGCCGGCTTTCCACCTTTTCCCCCCGATGGATTAGTCGAGGTCTGGAATCTCGGTGAGGTTGGCATCCTCCCATAGGTGCTCCAAGTCGTAAAACTGTCGTACCTCAGGTTGGAAGATGTGTACCAGTACATCCACGAAGTCGATAGCAACCCATTGATCGTTGCCCAAGCCCGCTACGTTGGCAGGCTTCTCACCCAATTTCTTTCTGCAGAAGTCGCCTACGGATTCAGCGATGGCCTCCACTTGTGATGGGGAGTTGCCCTGGCAGATGATGAAATATTTGGCAATGGTGCCATCTAGGTGGCTCAAGTCAGCTATCACGATTTTGCTTCCTTTTTTCTCTTGTATTCCCTCTGTGATGGTTTCTACTAGTTGTTTTGTTGTGTTCATTTACAATTTCTATTAATTATCTTGTTATTATATGTGCAAAGATACGCTAAATACACGGAAAAACGCCGAAAAACGCTAAAAATTGAGATTTTTTAGAAAAAAGTGCCGAAAAATTTGGGCAATTCAAAAAATAGTAGTAACTTTGCACTCGCAATTAAGAAACGAACAGATTGAGATTGCAAGCTACATTGGGATATGGTGTAATGGTAACACTACAGATTCTGGTCCTGTCATTCCTGGTTCGAATCCGGGTATCCCAACTAAAAGGAGCATCTTTCAAGATAGGAAGATGCTTTTTTATTCAGAAAAAGAAATCTATATTGGGATATGGTGTAATGGTAACACTACAGATTCTGGTCCTGTCATTCCTGGTTCGAATCCGGGTATCCCAACTTGATGAGAGCATCTTTCAAACCGAAAGATGCTTTTTTTTTTTTGTTATTGGCAAAAATATGAGTGAGAGAGACATCATAACCTCAAAACAGTTTGAGACTTTGTTTAAGGAGATGCATACTCAACTGTTTTATCTTGCTTACGATATTCTGGGAGAGGCGCAAGCTGCCCAAGATGTTGTGAGTGATGTCTTCTTGTCGATATGGAATCAACATCGTGATATTTCACCCGACAAAGTGAGGGGCTATATTTTTGTGAGTACAAAAAACAAGGCTCTCGATAAAAACCGGCAAAGTTCTAGATATTCAGAGATTCCTATAGAAGAGATGAAGAATTTAATGGATGTATGTGATGCGTCTTGGGAAATGCGTGAGGAAAGAATCTTGTGGGTGGAGAAAGTCTTGCAGCAGATGCCAGAGAAAACAAGGTTAATACTTGATTTGTGCTACCGTAAGCGTAAATCCTATAAAGAGGCAGCCGAGATAGTGGGCATTTCTGTAGAAGGAATCAAAAAACAACTGTTCAGGGCTTTGAAAGAATTGAGAACAAAGCTTAAAAAAGAGGGATTCCTGTCCCCCTTTCTCTTTTTCTTCGTCTTTTTATTAGACCTCTAGAGAAATTGGAAAGTTGTAGGAGGGAGAATTTTAGACGGACTTCTTTTATCATAGTATTTCATACATATATTATAATAAGGTATCATGGACAAAGAAAACAATATGAAGCTTGATGCAGATTGGCAAGCTACGACAGAAGAGCAAGGCGACATTCGAAGCGCATTGAATCGCATGGATGTAGAGGCTCCTGATGTGGACATGGCTTGGAAGGCTATGAGCCAGCAAATGGGCTTGCAAGAAAAGGCTGAGCTTCGTCATTCGAATGAGGAAAAAAGTGCTCGCAGCATCGATATGACATCTTTCTTGAAAGTTGCCATATCTATTGCTGCTGTCGTAGTGATAGCCTTTGTTTTCTTTTTCAATGGTAGGAAAGACGACTCGTCTGTTGTTGTGCAAAGGGCAAAGACTGAGTTTTCTTCTGAAACTTCCTCAGATACAAAATCTGTAGTTCGTAAGGACTCTTCTCATGGTGATTCTGAGGATAAGTCTGAGCAAGAGGATAGACAAGTTGCTGCTAATGAAATCTTGGTGGCTGAAACGGGCAGAGGTGAAGACAGACATTTGGTGCTGAGTGATGGTACCAAGGTGTGGCTTAATGCTGAGAGCAGTTTGCTTTATCCTAAGCATTTCGCTGGTAAGGAACGCAAGGTACAGTTGCAGGGTGAGGGATATTTTGAAGTAAGGCATAATGCCAAGTGCCCATTCATTGTAGAAGCAGCCAACTTGATAGCTACGGATTTGGGAACAGCTTTTGGTATTAAAGCATATATCGGGAAACCGGCTCAAGTGACGTTGGTTTCGGGATGTGTGGCTGTCAGACAAAAGGGGGAGTCTTCTTCTTTAGTCTTGAAGCCTAACCAAATGGCAACTTTGTCTGGCGATGGTTTTGATGTCACGGATGTTGATACTTATCCTTTGGTCCAGAGAAAGAGTGGACTTTTTTATTTCCATGAGGTTGCTTTGGTGGATGTGATGAAAGAACTTGGTAGATGGTATCATGTTAAGGTGGTTTTTGAAAATAAAAACTGTCTGCAAACTCAAGTGCATTTCGTGGCAGAGCGTAAGCTTTCCTTGGAGGAAGTGGTTCGACAACTGAATGAATTGGAAGGAATACAGGTTGTCAAGTTGAAACAGGAACTTTTAGTGAGATAGCTTGTACGAAGAAGTTCCTGTCGTACTGACAACTCATGAGTTTCTGATATATGATTGTTGTTTTATGCGAAAAATATTCGTTATTGATATGGAAAAGTTGGCTTTTTGAGTCAAAAAGTAACTTTTTCCTTATTTCCTATGACTTTTTGTGTCCCCTTTTGCGAAAGACCACGTCTTTAGCAATAAGAGAGAATTATTATTATTAGGTCAATTAACATTGAAAAGTTATGGAAAAGAAACAGAGTAAGAGAGTCTTTTCGTGCTTATTGTTGTTGCTCTTGGCTATCCAGATGATGGCGCAGGGCAACAAGATAACCATGAAATGTGTGCAGATGCCTTTGCCTTCAGCGCTTTATTCGTTGGAGAAGCAATCGGGGTATTACAAAGTGAATTACAATTATGACTTACTGAAAACTTACAAGGTAACTACGGAAATCAATCAGCAAGCTGCGCCTCAGGCTGTGGAAATGCTCTTGGCTTCCACGCCTTATACATCTAAGGTGGATGGTAAGATGATCAGAGTGGTAAAGAAAAAACAGCAGGATGATGCTTCCTTGCATCGAGTAAGCGGACAGCTTCTTGATAGTTATGGTCAACCTCTTGCGGGTGTCTCTGTCAAGGTGATGGGTTTGAAATTAGGAGCTGTCACTGATGAAAATGGCGAGTATGCCATGAGTGATATTCCTCAGAATGCTATGTTGGAATACTCTTATTTGGGCATGAAATCATTTCAAAGAAAGGCTTCATATAAGCATGTTACCATTATCATGGAGGATGATTCCAGACAACTGAATGATGTCGTCGTAACAGGTTATCAAACTTTGAAGAAAGAGAATGCCACGGGTTCTTTTCAGGTGATTTCTTCCAAGGACATCAACGACCGTTATCTGTCAAACTTGCAACAGAGCTTGGAAGGTAAAGTGGCGGGATTGGTCAATTATGACAATGGATATTCCAGTGGATTAACCATCCGTGGTGTGGGAACCTTGAAAGCTAATTCCAGTCCTTTGATAGTTGTAGATGGACTGCCTATTAGTGGAACGCTAGATGATGTCAACAAGTATGAGGTTGACAAGATAACGGTATTGAAGGATGCAGCCGCAGTGGCTGTTTATGGAGCTAGAGCATCGAATGGTGTGATTGTCATTACCACCAAAAAGGCACAGACAGAAAAGTTGTCAATCGACTTCAATGCCGACATCACTTCCACCAACAAGACCGACTACAGTTCCTTGGATCTTTGCAATGCTTCTGAAATGTTGGAGCTGGAACAATACAACTTCGAATGGATGAAGCAGAGAAGTTCTGCCTTCAATTATCTTTTGAGACAATACGACAAGCGTGGTAGATTGATGGATCCGATGACACAATTGATGGTAAAGCATTATAGAGGAGAGGTTTCGGATGCCGACTATAATCAGACTGTCAACCAATGGGGTCAAAACAATTATATGGATGAATGGAGTGATCTGATGCTCCAAAATCGTTTGCAGCAGCAATACAACCTGTCTATCCGCACTAAGGGAAAGTATTTGAACTCTAGTGTTATCGTAGATTGGCATGGTGATGATACCAGCAAAAAACAGCAATATGATAATACTTTGTCTTTGCAATATGTGGGTAAACTTGAACCAGCTAAGTGGATAGACATGGATTTTGGAGTGGCACTCAACAATAATCGTTCTAAGATGCACACCAGTGAAATAGGTGAGTTTAATAGTTATAGTTCATTCTGTCCTTATCAGAGTATGTATAACGCAGACGGAACTCCAGCGAGATTGATGGCTGCCGTAGCTCTTGATGAGCCATCCCTTTCTGATGCTTCGCTGGGTTTGAAAGATGAAGGCTTCTCCCCTGTGGACGATCTGTTCTTGAATTATACGAAGAGTCGTGAGACTTATACTCGCTCTTACATCCATGCTAATTTAAAGCCTATTGATGGACTGAAATTGAGTGGTATGTTCCAGTATGAGGATATTTCAGGAAGAAGCGAGAAGATGCTTGAAGCTGATAGCTATATTGTCCGTCATAACTACAACTTGTTCAGTTATGAGGGCAAGCATTACATACCGGATGGAGGTTTGATGACTGTCAAGTCTAACGAGGGTAATTATCTCACTTTCCGTGCCCAGGCTACTTACGACAAGACTTTTGCCAAAAAGCATGCTGTCAGTGCTATTGCAGGATATGAGTATCGCCAGACATTTAGTCGTAGCACTACCAACCAGTTCTATGGCTATGATGAACAAACCTTGACCAATAGTACTGGCTTGGTAAATTTCTCAGCCTTGAGTACCTTGAAGTCAACCGACTTGGGTAATCTCTATTCACCTGAGTATTATTTTTCTGCGAGCACTGTGGCAGCAAGTACACATGTGAAGCATCGCTATAAATCCTATTATGCAACAGCCAACTATACATACGATGGAAGATACTCTCTGAGTGCTAGCTATCGTGTGGATAAGACCGACTTGTTTGGTGCAGATCCTAAGTTCCGCAACCGTCCACTTTGGTCAGTGGGTACAGGTTGGAATCTCCACAACGAGCAGTTTATGAAAGATGCCAAGTGGCTCGATATGTTGAAACTTCGTTTCAGCTATGGTGTAACTGGTAACATCAATTCCAGCTATTCCTCTTACTTGACGGCAAGAATCAGAACGAATTCCATCACAGGTGAGAAGAAAGCAACACTGAATACTCCACCAAACGACCAGTTGCGTTGGGAGAAGACTACCTCTTGGAACTTCGGTTTTGATTTCTCGGTATTGAAGCATCGCTTGACGGGAACCTTTGATGTATATCGCAAGATGGGTTCTGATGTCTTGGCTAATATCGACCTCGATCCAACGACAGGATGGGAAAGTCTCTACACCAACAATGCCAAGACGCTGAATAAAGGTATGGAATTGCAATTGAGTGCCGACATTCTTCATGCTCGTTCACGTGACCAGTTGGGCTTCACACTCGATATGACTTTGGCTTATAACAAGAATAAGATAGTCAAGCTCAACCATGTGCCTACAAGTGGATACTATGCCTTGGATGAATTTCATGAGGGTGACCCTGTCAATTCGTTGTACTCATTCGCCTTCGACCATTTGGAGACCAATGAAGAAGGTTATCAGCAGATGTTCTGGAAGAAGGCTGATGGTACTGTGTCAAGTGATGACATTTGGAATCCAACCTTCACGGTAGATGATGTGAAATATTGTGGTTCTCTCGACCCAACTTGGTCTGGTTCGTTCACCCCAACCATCACTTACAAGGGCTTCTCTTTAAGTGGTTCGTTTGTATGGTATGGTGGACATTATTTCCGTGCCAATGGAGATGAATGGAGCACATCTACTTCTTATATGTATGGTTCTACCGCACCTCGTTGTTATCTCAACTATTGGCGAGCTTCGGAAGAGGAACGCAAGACCATGTTTGGCAATGGCTATATGATGTCGCAGATGTATATTCCTTATCATGAGGTGAAGTACAATGACCAGACGGTGGATCATGCCGATTACATGAAGCTAAGAACGCTGACTTTGGGTTATCGCTTCCCATTCAATATCTGCCGTCTCTTGAAGTTGGAAGGCATCAATCTGAGATTGCAGATGACCAATGTGTTCACTTGGGTGAGAAACAAGAAGGGCATCGACCCTGAGCGTGTGAATCCTTTGGAGGGAACAGTCAGTCCAAAGATACCTAAGAGTTATACATTCAGCTTAAACGTAAATTTCTAAAAGAAGACAACAATGAAGATATTAAATATTAAAGGTGGCAAGCAATGGTTGATGACAGGTGTTGTGGCATCATTGCTTCTCTGTTCTTGTGGCGACTTGGATATCGTACCAGAAGGAAAGTCAACCCTCGAAAAGACATCTGAGCTAGAATTGCTCCTGAATACAAAGACTCTTTACGATGATCCAAATACCTTTCTTGGCATCGTGGTCAATGAGACTTACGGAACAAGTTTCAATGCGACATTGGAGGAAAAGCTCAAGGTGAAGAATACGCTCGATTATGCCTATCTCGCCTTAGATGAAGGCACAGATAGAGCCAAGCTCAATACCAAAGATGATTTCTATTCCAATGTTTATGGACAGGTGAATACGATGAACGTGCTCTTGTCGAAGATAGACGCTGCGCAAGGAAATGACAACTTGAAGCCTGCCATCAAGGCGGAGGCTGAGATTACTCGTGCCTACTATCTTTTCTTGGCTGCCAACATCTATGCCAAGCAATATGATGAGGCTACCCTTGATGGTGCTGGCGGTATCGCTTATCCTACCGATCCTGCTGTTGACACCAAACCACAGCTTACTTTGAAGGAATGTTATGACAAAATGCTCGAAGATTGTAGTGACGAGAACATTGCCGCTCTTTACGACAAGAGCAATATCAACCGTATCACCAAGTGTGGTGGCAATGCCATCAAGGCGATGATTCTCTTCCAGATGAAGAAATATGCTGAGGCCTTACCTTATGCCTTGAAAGCTTTGTCGTATAATGACCAAATAGAGGATAGGAGTTCTGTCTTGGAGCGTGGAGCATGGAAGACGCTGCCTAATGATGGCAACACAATTTTGTATATTTCGCCAATGCTCGACAGCTGGTCTTATCCTTCGGGTGAGCAGTTGAGCTTAGAGACGGTATCTTTGATTGAACCTGGAGACTATCTGAAAGATCATTCTGATTTTTGGGATGCAGAATATGGCGAGGCTGACACTGGCATTCCTGGCTGTTTGGAAGCGTACGGCTATCAAGCTTACATCACGGGTTGGGGATTCCGTGTGGAGCAAATCATGTATCTCGCTGCTGAATGTTACATCCGTACCGGAGAGATTCAGAAGGGATTGGACTTGATTAACAAGGTACGAGAGAAGCGAATAGATACTGAGCATTATAAGACTTTCACTGCTTCCAACGAGAAAGATGCGATGGAGTTGTTGCAACGTGCCAAGACCATCGAGTGTATCGGTAGCTACATGAACTTCTTCGACCGAAAGAGATGGAATACTGAGGAGGCTTACAAGAAAACTCTTGTGCGTGACTTGGGCGAGTTGGGGAAGTTTAGCATCGCTCCTGACAGCAAATTGTGGATTTTCCCATTCCCAACTACCGTGATGCAGAAAAATCCTTCGTTTCATTTGAATTATGAATAATCTGGTTGGAGTTATGAGAAATTTATGTTTGCATTTGATAAAATATCTCTCTCTCGCTAGTATCATCTGGGTAAGTTCAGCCTTCAAGGCTACTGCCCAGATGGTCAAGGGAGAAATCTGTGACAGTTCATTGAGTAAGAAGGCTTATATCATTTATAACCCGGAGAAAGGAGGGGACCAGTTTGATGGCGTGGAAGACCGTTTACAAATTGATGACAAGGGACGGTTCTCGTATGATGCCAGGCGATTGGGTGATCGAACATTCTGTCCGGCCTATCTTATCTTGGGTGATGGAAGTGAATGGCAGTTTATGCTTAAGCCTAGTTCTACCTTGCAAGTGAAGGTGGAGAAGAAGAAGGGAGATACAGAGGTGACATTCTCGGGAAAGGATGCCGAAGCCTCCAACTTTATGAAGCATTATGGAAAGTTGTATGATTATCAGGTGTTCTTCCCTTATGAAGGAGAGAAGCGAGTCTTGGCTGGACAGGATTCCATCAAGGTGCTGGAAGATGGCTACCAAACTTTAGCGAAGGAAGTGAAAAAGGTAAAGGATGTCGAGATGCGTAGTTTCTTGGCTCAGTTGAATGAAGGGGCTCGCATCAACTTCTTAACTCGTTTGATTGCGGAGAAAGATCCTCGTCAAAAGGATTTGTTGGCACAGATAGACATCAACAACTGGATAGGTCTTTACAATTATTTGCCACAGTGTGTGGTGAGGGCAAGTATGGATCCTAAGTTGAATGAGTGCTTTGGCAAGGATATGACGGATTTCGGACTTGCCTATATGCAGGTAATCAAGGAAAAGGTGACCGACCCGACAGTACTTCATGCGCTCTTGGATGTCTGTGGAGAATATACTTTGTTATATGGCAAGGATATAGCTGATGTTGATAAGTTTTGGAAGTCATATTGTGAGATGGCGGGCGGTGATTCTACCTTGATAAAAAAATACCAAGACAAGGTTGTCGCCATCAAAGCCATCAAGAAAGGTAAGGAGGCTCCTGATTTCACATTCAGCGACCGTGATGGCAAGAGCTATCATCTGAAAGACTTCCGTGGCAAGGTACTGTATATTGACTGTTGGGCGACTTGGTGTGGTCCTTGTTGCAAGGAGATTCCCTTCTTGGAAAAGAGGGTGGAAGAATACAAGGACAATGACAAGGTACGTTTCATCAGTATATCGATGGATTCTAATAAGCAGGCATGGATGAACAAACTCGACAAAGATAAGCCACAGTGGGAACAGTTCATCGTGAGTAAGGAAGAGCATAAAGCCTTATCAAAAGCATACGGCATATCAGGCATTCCTCGCTTCCTTGTTATCAATGCAAATGGAACTATTGCCAATGGGGATGCTTTTCGCCCAAGTGACGAGAAGTTCCATGAGCAATTGGATGAAATCATCAATGGTAACTGATAGCTTTAAAGTGAAAGACATAAAAATCCCCCTTGTAGAAACGCCTACAAGGGGGATTTTATAATATTTATTTTAGTATTGATTGCTAATGATGTTTCGGCATCAACTGCTTTATCAATTATTTGTTCTCAGCATCAATCGCCTTGATTTTTTGCTTGATGAGTTCTAGCTCGTCCTTGAGCTTCTGTACCTTGCGGTTCATTTCCTCTACGAGACTGTTGCCCTTCTTGCTGGCTGCATTGAGGAAGCCGAGGTTGTTCTCGTAGGTGGTGATGTCGCTGCGCAACTGGTCGTAACGGCGAAGCAAGCGATTACGTTCGCTGTCCAATGCGTCACCGCCCTTCTCTGCCACGCTCTTCAGGTTGTTCTTGAAGTTGCTGAGGCGGCGCTTTGCGTTGCTCACGTTCAACTCCTTGTAGATCTTGTCGAGTACTTCGTGATACTCCTGATAGAGTGCGTCCTTGTCCTTGAAAGGTACATGACCGATGGCGTTGTATTGCTCGGTCAACTTTTGGAGAGCTTGCTGTGCGTTCTCCACAGGATTCTCCAAGAGGGCTTTCAACTGGCTGATGACCTCACGCTTCTTGTCCAGGTTGGTGCGCTCAGTGTTTCTTGTTCCTGCGTTAGCCTTGTTGCGGGCATCGAAGAACTTGTTGCAAGCTTCCATGAAGCTCTTCCAGAGCAGTTCGCCTTGTTTGCGAGGTACGATGCCGGTAGCTTTCCATTCCTTTTGGAGAGCGACGAGCTTGTCGCCTGTCTTCTTCCACTCTGTGCTGTCAGCCAATTCCTGAGCCTTTTCCACCAATTTTTTCTTCTTCTCGAGGTTCTCTGCATACAGAGACTTGAGTGTCTTGAAGAACTCAGCCTTCTTGGTAAAGAAAGTGTCATTGACGGTGCGGAAACGCTCGAAGATCTTGACGTTCATCTTCTGAGGAGCAAATCCGATGGTTCTCCATTCCTGCTGCATGGCGATCACGTCCTTGGTAATCTGTTCCCATTGAGCGGCGGTCTTGATGTCGTCCAAGTTGATGGCTTCCATCTTCTCGCAGAGGGCGGTCTTTGCCTCCAGGTTCTTTTCCTCCTTGGCACGGATGTCCTCGAAGTACTGTTGGTGCTTCTTGTTGATGACAGTGCTGGCAGCCTTGAAGCGAGCCCAGATGCTCTCACGCAAGTCCTTGGCTACAGGACCTATCTCACGATATTCTTGGTGAAGGTCTTGCAACTGGTGGAAGGCGGCGATGACATCTTCCTCGTCTGCCAATTTCTCAGCAGCTTCGCAGAGGGCGGTCTTAGCCTCCAGGTTCTTCTTGAAGTCGTACTCACGAGCCTCGCTGTTGAGTTTCAGCAAGTCGTAGTACTGCTCCACGTAGAGTTGGTAGTTGCGCCAAAGCTCGTTGGCTTTGTCAGCAGGCACAGCCTTGATTTCCTTCCATTCTTGCTGGAGGGCTTTGAAGTCATTATATGAATTGTTGGCTTCCTCTGGCGAGATAGCCATAGCCTTGATTTTCTCTATGATTTCGAGTTTCTTCTGTAGGTTAGCTTGCTTTTCGGCTTCTTGTTCCAGGAAGATCTTGGCACGTTTTTCCTTGATGATTTGCATTTCAGCCTTGAAAGCCTCCTCTGTTTCATCAGGAAGAAGTACAAATTTGTCAGGTTCGCCTCCGTTCTCTAGATACTCTTTGGTCTTAGCTTCACGCTCGGTGAAGAGAATCTTGTAGAACGCAGTCTTCAAGTGGTCGAGTTTCTCCTTGTTGGGGGTATCGTCACTATGAGCGATTTCTTTCACTCTTTCGAGCACTTCCTGCTTGGTGGCATAGACCTTCTTTGCAGGTTCTTCCATGGTTCCCTGTACTAGGGCATTTTCTTGAGAGTCCATCATTTCACTGTATTTAGTTTATGATTCGATTTCTAGCCGTAGCGTTGGCTGCGGCTGCAACACACAATAATTTTGCAAACTTAAGTAAAAAAAGCGAATAAACCTAATTTCGTTTGCTATTTTTACTTTTTGCCTTTGCTTTTTAATCTTTTTTATACCAATGTGGCTAGTAGCGTCGCCTATTATACCTTATTATAATAGGCGTTTGTAGCGCAGTACTCCCCACGACAGAGCCGACACGATAACGGAGATGAAGATGGCGATGCCGAAGCCCCACGAGTTGTTCTCCATGCCATTGATGAGGTTCATGCCGAAGAAGGAGGAAATCAGCGTAGGCAACATCATGATGATACTGATGGAAGTCAACGTACGCATCGTCGTGTTCATGTTGTTGTTGATGATGCTGGAGTAAGTGTCCATTGTGGATTCCAAGATGTCGGAGTAGATGCTTGTCGTCTCTCTCGCCTGGGTCATCTCGATGTTGACATCCTCGATCAGGTCGGCATCCAACTCATCGACTTGCAGCTTGAACTTCAACTTCGACAGCAAGTTCTCGTTGCCTCGGATGGAGGTGATGAAGTAGGTGAGGGAGTCTTGGAGACGTGACAAGCCTATCAAACTCTCGTTGTTCACACCATGGTCGAGGTTGCGCTTCGCCTTCTCGATGAGGGAGTTGATTTGTTTGAGTCGTTTTAGATACCAAACGGCAGAAGACAGGAAGAGACGGAAAATCATATCGACATAGTCGGTGAATCCTTCACCGCGCTTCTGTTGGAAACTCACGAAGTCGATCATCATGTTGGTCTCATAATAGCAAACCGTGATGGTGACATCACGCTTGTGGATGATACCAAGAGGTACGGTGGTATATGGCGTGCGGCTTCTGATCTCCTTAACGTAAGGGATACGAAGAATGATGAGCATCCATCCGTCGTCGTATTCATAACGGGCACGCTCATCGGTATCGCTGATATCCGAAAGGAAATAGTCGGGAATCTTAAATTCATCTTCCAGCAAGCGCTGGTCTTCATCGGTTGGACAAGTTACTTGTATCCAGCAGTTAGGCTGCCATTCGTTGATAGCCTTCAGGTTGTTCTCAATGTTCCAGTATGTTCTCATTGTTGCTTATCTCCACAAAAATAAAAGTTAAGGGTATGGAGATGAGCATTGGGGTGACCTCGCCTCGAAGGGTTGCGGCCTTGCTGAATCTCCACGCCTACAATTCGTTGTTATTGTCCGCGTGATAATCGTCCATTTTGAATGATATTTAATTAAACATGTGCAAGAAAGTGTCTCGAAAGACGACAATCTTGCGATTTCGGCTGCAAAGGTAACTAAAATAAACCGAAAAGGCAAAATTAAAGCCGAGAAATTTCTTCCTCGGCTTCAATTTTATTGGAATCTTAACATTGCTTTGCGAGATTTGGGATACTGATAGCCCTTTCTCGCTCGCTTTCTAGATGGTCGTTGTTATTTCTCTGGAATCTCGGTGAGCAACTGCTTCATCAAGTTCCAGAAAGGTGCTACGCAGCTGATTTGGCAACGCTCGTTCTGGGTATGAGGACTGAGCAATGTAGGACCGAATGATACCACGTCGAGATTTGGGTACTTGCCCAAGATGATGGAACACTCCAAGCCAGCGTGTACTGCCTGAACCTTTCCATCGACGCCGTTCTGCTCCTTATATACCTTGAGCACGTGCTCCAAGATGTTGCTCTCTGGGTTAGGGTTCCAACCGCCGTAGCTGCCGCTGAACTCTACCTTCATGCCAGCCATAGAGAAGCAACTCTCAAACATGGTAGCGATATACTCCTTGTAGCCATCGTGAGAAGAGCGAGCCAATATCTTGATGGCAGCCTTTCCTTCGCCGATTTCGATGATGGCGAGGTTGGATGAGGTCTCCACGATGTCAGGCATAGATGGAGCCATACGCAATACGCCATCGTGACAAGCGTAGATGGCATCTACGAGATTGTCTTGTATCTCTTCTGGAACCTCTGTCTTAGGAGTGTCAACTGCCTCGGCGAAGAACTCAATCTTCTCGATGTCCTCGATACCCTTGAATTCCTCCTGGAACTCTTCCTTCCAGTCAGCAAGCAAGTCGTTGAGTGCCTCGACGTTTTCCTTTGGCAATGTCAAAACTACTTCTGCCTCGAATGGGATGGCGTTGCGCATGTTACCACCTTGCCATGATGCAAGGCGAGCGTCCAACTCGGCGATGGCCTCACGAACGAAGCGAACCATACACTTGTTGGCGTTGGCGCGACCCTCGTTGATTTCGATGCCAGAGTGACCACCCTTCAAGCCCTTCAAGGTTACCTTTACGGCTGCATCATCCTTGTCGGTCTCTACTTCTTTGTAGTCGAGTGTGGCAGTGATGTCGATACCGCCAGCGCTACCGATTACAAACTCGCCCCAAATCTCAGTATCGAGGTTGAGGAGAATGTCGCCGTTCAATTCGCCCTCAGGCAATTCGTTGGCGCCATACATACCCGTTTCCTCATCACGGGTGATCAGACCTTCCACAGGTCCGTGCTGCAAGTCCTTAGACTCCATGACAGCCATGATAGTAGCCACGCCGAGTCCGTCATCGCTACCGAGAGTCGTGCGGTTGGCACGTACCCAGTCGCCATCGATGATGGTCTCGATAGGGTCTGTCTCGAAATTATGCTTGCTGTCCTTAGCCTTCTGAGGCACCATGTCCATGTGAGCCTGAAGAATAACCCCCTTGCGGTTCTCCATGCCTGGGGTAGCAGGCTTGCGCATCACGATGTTACCTGCTGGGTCTTGGAAAGCCTCTACGCCAGCTTTCTTTGCCCAGTCGAGCAAGTAAGCTTGTATTTTCTCCAAATGTCCGGATGGACGAGGAACTTGAGTCAGTTTGTCAAAGTTACGCCAGATTTCCACTGGGTTTAGATTCTTGATTTCAGCCATAGTCAATATTTAATTTATAATGTATAATTTATAATTAATAATTATGCTTGCGCCATTGATGCATTTGAATTTTCTTCACTCTTCACTTTCTTCGTGAATGCCAAGGATATCCAGGCATAGATGCCCAATAGGATAACGAGGAGGGTCTGCACGGAGTGGACGATGAGAACGAAGAAGAGGGCATCGGTCGATTGGATGCCGTACAATATCAGCATCGTCTTCACTGCGAAATGCCAAGGACCAGCACCATTAGGGGTTGGCACGATGACGGCGATGCTTCCCACGATGAAGGTTACAAGACCACACATTAGGTTTAGGTGGCTCGTTGACTCAAAACATTGGAATGTGAGATAGTAGTGCAGGAAGTAGCTCAGCCAGATTCCTATCGTGAATGCGATGAAGAGCGGTACGTTCTTGACATCCTTCAGGGAGATGACTCCTTCCCACAAACCATGCAGGGTGGCTTTCACCTTATTATATATAGCCAACTTCTTGAGTAAGAAGTGGAGCAAGATGAGCACGGCAACGCCACAGATGGCAGTGACAATGTAGCCCGTGGCAGTAAACTGGTGGAGGATGCTGTCAACACTCGTGCCGGTCTTGGCGAAGAAGTTGAGGAACACTGGAATCTGCAGGAGGAACACAACGATGGCGATGATGAGCACCAATAGGGAGTCGATGACGCGCTCTGTCACCACAGTGCCCAAGGCCTTCGGGAAGGAGATGCTATCCCATCGCTTCAATACGCCACATCTGGCGAATTCGCCGATGCGAGGCACAACGAGGCTCAAGGCGTAAGAGAGGAAAATGGAGTTGATGCTGACGCTCGAACGAGGATGCTCATCGAGCGGATTGAGAGTCTGCTTCCATCTCCAGCCACGAAACATCTGTGCAAGGATGCCAAAGGGGAAGGATAGAAGCATCCACGTCCAGTCCATCTTGTGAACCAGTACGTCTTCCACCTGCTTGAAGTCGAATCCACGGTACATCCAGTAGAGTATGGCACCTCCCAGCAGGAGCGACCATACCACATTAAGTATATTGTTTATCGTCTTCTTTATATCCATAGTAAGTGCAAAGGTAATATTTTTATCCGCAATATCGTAAGATTTTATGTGAAAAGTTGATAATTTAACCACCTAGGCTATGCAAATCTCGGAAAAAAGCCGTATATTTGCAGAATTAATCAGCATAAAGGATATTAAACAAACATAATGAAGGCAGTTAAACCAAAGAAAAACCTCGGTCAGCACTTCTTGACTGACCTCAATATCGCCAAGCGCATCGCCGACACGGTGGATGCTTGTCCCGACATCCCTGTCTTGGAGATTGGTCCTGGTATGGGTGTGCTCACCCAGTATCTTGTGGAGAAACCTCGTCCGGTGAAGGCTGTGGAAATCGACTCCGAGTCGGTGGCTTACTTGCACGAGAACTTCCCTACGCTCAAGGACAACATCATCGGTGAGGACTTCTTGCGAATGGACTTGAACAAGATATTCGATGGCAAGCAGTTTGTGCTCACGGGCAATTATCCCTACGACATTTCCTCTCAGATTTTTTTCAAGATGCTCGACTACAAGGAGTTGATACCTTGCTGTACGGGTATGATACAGCGTGAGGTGGCACTTCGCATCGCCTCGGAGCCGGGCAACAAGGCTTACGGCATCCTAAGTGTGCTCATTCAGGCTTGGTACGACGTGGAGTATCTCTTCACGGTGGATGAGGGCGTGTTCAATCCACCACCAAAGGTGAAGAGTGCCGTCATCCGAATGACCCGCAACGATGTGAAGGAGTTGGGATGCGACGAGCGTCTCTTCAAGCGATTGGTGAAGACCGTCTTCAATCAGCGCCGCAAGATGCTCCGAGTGAGCCTGAAGCAGATGTTCCCAGGTGTCAAGCCACGTGAGGATTTCTTCACGACCGACATCATGACCAAGCGACCAGAACAACTCACCATCTCACAGTTTGTGGAGCTTACCAACTATGTGGGGGAGGAGTTGAAACGATTGGAAATGGACAAATAAACGCCCAAAACACCAATTTGTTCGCCGTAAATTTGGCTAATCCATATTATTTGCCTATTTTTGTAGCGTAAAACTAAGGACAAAGGAATAATATTCACCTAAGAAATAATAAAAACAACAATTATGATAGACGTAAAAGAAACTTTGAGTGCAGCAGAGGAGCGCATGGAGATGGCAGCAATGTATCTCGCAGAGGAGCTCTCTCATATTCGTGCAGGACGTGCCAATGTGGCTATCCTCGATGGTGTAAGAGTCAATAGCTATGGTAGCATGGTACCTCTGAACCAGGTGGCTAACATCACTACCCCTGATGCTCGTACCATCGCCATCCGCCCTTGGGACAAGAAGGCTATCAAGGACATCGAGAAGGCCATCATGGACAGTGGCGTGGGTATCACTCCAGAGAACAATGGCGAGATTGTTCGCCTTGGCATCCCTCAGCCTACTGGTGAGCGCCGTAAGGAGCTCGTTAAGCAGTGCGGCAAGATTGCTGAGAAGGCTAAGGTAGAGGTGCGCAACGTACGTGGCGAGGTAAAGGACAAGTTGAAGAAGGCTATCAAGGACGGTCTCTCTGAGGACTTGGAGAAAGATGCAGAGAACGACTTGCAGAAGTTGCACGACAAGTACATCAAGAAGCTTGAGGCTCTGATGGATGACAAGGAAAAGGAAATCATGACCGTCTAAGGCCTTTTGCAACGTGCCGATGAAAGGACTAGTCATCAAGAATACAGGAAGCTGGTACACCGTCAAGACTGACGATGGCCAGCTGATTGAAAGCAAAATCAAGGGTAACTTCCGATTGAAGGGCATCCGCAGCACCAATCCTGTGGCTGTGGGCGACCGTGTGGAATTGATCACCAATCAGGAAGGTACCGCCTTTATCTCTTCTATTGAGGATAGACGCAATTATATCATTCGCAAATCGCCCAACCTGAGCAAGCAGAGCCATATCCTGGCTGCCAACCTTGACCAGGCATTGCTGTTGGTGACCGTCAATTATCCTCAGACTTCCACTACTTTCATCGATAGGTTCTTGGCAGGTGCCGAGGCTTATCGTGTTCCCGTTATCCTGGTGTTCAACAAGCGTGACCTTCTCACCGAGGAAGAACTCCATTACGAGAAGATGATGTGCAGGCTCTACGAGACCATTGGCTATCAGTGTGTGGAGATTTCCGCTGCCAATGGCGAGGGAGTGGAGCAACTTCGTCCGCTCATCAAGGATAAGGTGTCTCTCCTAAGTGGCAATAGTGGCGTGGGCAAGTCAACGCTAATCAACCAGTTGGTACCTCATGCGGCTCAGCGTACAGCAGAGATCAGCGAAGCCCACAATTCCGGTATGCACACCACCACCTTCAGCGAGATGATAGACTTGCCGGATGGAGGCTATCTGATAGATACTCCGGGTATCAAGGGTTTTGGTACCTTTGACATTGAAAAGGAGGAGCTGACCAGCTACTTCAAGGAAATCTTCCATTTCTCAGAGGGCTGCCGTTTTTCCAATTGTACCCATACCCATGAGCCGGGGTGTGCTGTCATCAAGGCAGTGGAGGAACATTATATCGCAGCTAGTAGGTATCAGAGTTATCTTTCCATGTTGGAAGACAAGGAAGAGAATAAATATAGAGAGGCGTTCTAAAAAAGTGAATAAGAATCAATGGTAAAGCAACAGAAGGACATAAAGCAGCGTATCGAGGATGGTGAGTTCTCGCAGAGCGCAGAGATCAGCGCCAGTTATCTTGACGAGGATATTTTGATCATCGACAACATCAAGGTGCTAGCCAATCCTGATCCAGTGCGCTTGCAGATGAACATGATAGCCTCCTGCCAGGAAGGTAGCTTGAAGATGGACATCAATGGCAAGGTTATAGAGGTGAGCAAAAACGATATATTCGTTTGCCCTCCCAACTCGGTGATCGATGTCCTGGAGGTATCGCCCGACTTCGCTTGCGTGGCTCTCTGTGTCACCAATAGGGGGATGCAAAACATCCTTCGCTCTCATGTCAATGTATGGAATCGCGCCATGTATGTCAACAAGGTGTCTGTCATCAAGATGACTATGGGAGAAATGCTCTTCTACGCTAAGTTTACCGACTTAATTCGTCTGTGCCTGGACTTCAAGAGCATGGAGCATTCCACTTGGGGACCTTATCGTCGAGAGATTGTGGAGACGCTTCTCAAGACAGCCCTCTTGGCACTCTGCCATGCCTTTGTCGAAGATGCGCCAGAGGGTGCGAAGGCTAGTTCCACCACCAATGAACTCTTCGATAGGTTCTTGGAACTCTTACAGCAGAACGAGGTGAAGCATCGTCCGGTGGAGTACTTCGCCCAACAGTTGTGTATCACTCCTAAGTATCTCTCCATCGTCTGCAAGCGCCATAGCCAAAAGACGGCGATAGAGTGGATCACGGAGTACACGCTTTCTGACATCACTTATTATCTTCGTTCCACCAATAGGTCTATCAAGGAGATTTCCGCCATCCTCGGCTTCTCCAATACTTCCTTCTTTGGCAAGTATGTGAGGGAACACTTCCGTATGTCGCCATTGAAGTATAGAGCTATCTTAAGAGAAAAGTAGAAACTCGCATGGTATCTTGACATCTTACATACATTATTAATAATAGAGAATAATCATTTTAAATAGCAATATGGAAAATAGAAAAGTAGCCCTGATTACGGGCATTACTGGTCAGGATGGTTCTTACTTGGCCGAATTACTGCTTGAAAAGGGGTATGATGTGCATGGCACTATCCGCCGTTCTTCAACCGACTATCGTGAGCGTATCGCTCATTTGGAAGGTAAACCTAACTTCCATCTCCATTACGCAGACCTCGGCGACTCTATGAGTATCATCCAGGTGATGAACAAGGTGAAGCCTACTGAGGTCTATAACCTTGCGGCTCAGAGCCATGTGCAGGTGAGCTTCGACTCTCCTGAGTTTACCGCTGATGTGGATGCTACAGGTGTACTCCGTATCTTGGAGGCGATTCGCCAGTGCGGTTTGGCAGATACTTGCCGTATGTATCAGGCTTCTACTTCCGAGCTCTACGGAAAGGTGGAGGAGGTTCCACAGAACGAGAATACTCCTTTCCACCCATATTCACCATACGCCGTAGCCAAGCAGTATGGTTTCTGGATTGTCAAGGAGTATCGTGAGGCTTACAATATGTTCTGCTGCTCTGGTATCCTCTTCAATCATGAGAGTGAGCGTCGTGGAGAGACTTTCGTAACTCGTAAGATTACTCTTGCTGCTGCTCGCATCAAGCAGGGCAAGCAAGACAAACTCTATCTCGGCAACTTGGATTCTCTCCGTGACTGGGGCTATGCCAAGGACTATGTGGAGTGTATGTGGCTCATCCTCCAGGCAGAGAAGCCAGAGGACTTCGTGATTGCAACGGGTGTTCAGCACAGTGTACGTGAGTTCGCTCAGTTGGCTTTCCACCATGTAGGTATCGAACTGAAGTGGGAAGGCAAAGAGGAGAACGAGAAGGGTATCTGCGTGTCAGGTCCTGAGGAACTCGTAGGAAAGACCCTTGTTGAGGTATCTCCTGATTTCTATCGTCCTACCGATGTGGTCAATCTTTGGGGTGACCCAACCAAGGCTAAGGCTAAGTTGAAGTGGAATCCTAGCAAGACTTCTTTCGAGGAGTTGGTGAAGATTATGGTAGAGAGCGATATGGCGAAGGTGGCTGCTGAGGAAGCTGGTCAGAAAGTTCGCATGAACCTCGTGGAATACCTGGAGAAGGGTATCGTGAAGTAATCAAAAGAAAAAAGAGCATCCTTTTGAGGGGGATGCTCTTCTTGTTTATGATAAAGTGTGAATCTTGTCGGATTATACCAATGTAGCAACGATTTCCTCGCGAGTACCTGGCAACATGTCGATGACAGGAATCTCTGGCATAGTATAGCAACCTGGCTGCAAGCGCATAGAAGCACGAGCCACATTGACCAATACCTGTGCGGTGAGGGCTGGGTTGTTGATGCTCATGTTGAACTCGAAACGCTGGTTCTGTGTCTTACCAGAAACACCCTTGCGAACGAGGTTTACGCCATGACCCATATCCTTGACATCATCAACAGATGCAACAGCGAATACGTGAGTCTCATCGTGAGCGAAGTATGGGTCAGCCTTGATCTCGGCTGTAACTTCCTCAAGAGTAGCACCCTCTTCCAACTCAACATATACCATACGGCGGTGGATGCTCTCACCCAATGGGATGGTAACAGAGAGGGCGTTCTTGACACCCTTCTTGCTGCGTACGCAAACAGAGTGACCCATGCTCATACCAGGACCGAAGTTGGTGTATGTCAAACCCTTTGGAGCCAAACTTTCCATCAAGACACGTACGATAGAGTCTGAACCTGGATCCCAGCCAGCAGAGATGACGCTCACCTTGCCAGCCTTCTTGCAGTTCTCCATCTGCTTGGTGCGATAGTCGAGGATGCTAGTGTGAATATCGAAGCTATCTACGGTGTTGATGCCGAGGGCTACAATCTTCTCTGCATACTCAGGGCAAGAGCGAGTAGGGGTGGCGAGAATGGCTACGTCAACGTCTTTCAACTTGGTGATGTCATCTACAACCTCGTATTGTGCCAACTCAGCAGGTTTGTCCTTGTCACCCTGGCGACGTACTACACCTGCAATCTCAAAGTCTGGAGCTGCTTCAAGAGCCTCTACAGAAAACTTACCAATGTTGCCGTAACCTACTACGGCTGCTCTGATTTTCTTCATTTCTTTTATTGTTGTTGTTTGTATTCTTGTTTTCGTTTGCAAAATTATACTTTTTCTTCGAGATTACAGACGTTTTAATAGTTTTTTAACTCAACTAGTATACAAAAAGTTATAAAATCATATCTTTTAGGTATTAAAACCAGCCAAAATGTAAGCAGTGATTCTCTCACTGCTTACGATTTGTCGTTTTAATGCTTGGAGATGATTTCGTGAATGTCATCGATGGAGCGGTTGAACGGACCATTGTGCTCCAACTTGATGGTACACATCGCCGCCGCAAACTTGCCTGCCTCTGTTGGGGTAGCTCCCAAGGTACGCTGGTAGAGATAGCCTGCCGAGTAGGTGTCGCCGCATCCAGTGGCATCCACGACCTCGTGTGGGGCGTAGGCTGGAATCTCGTAGAAGGTATCATCGACATAGATGAGCGAGCCCTCGCTGCCCAATGTGATGATTACTTCGGTGACACCCCAGGAGTGGAGCAACTTGGCAGCCTCATGGGCATCCTTCAGACCAGTGATGGTCTCCATTTCGATTTCGTTCACCTTGAGATAGTAGGTGTTTTTGAGCACTTTCAATTTATCCTTCCAGTCGATGGGATACACTTTCTCGTCTCTTACCTCACGCAAGTATCCTTGCACGTCGATAGATACCTTGCCCTTCTTGGCGAGATATTCCACCACCTCGTTGGAGAAGTCGTCGCTCAGAAGACTACCCAGGTGATATACCTTGGCATCCACGTGCTCCAACTGCTCGATGGTGAAAGGGTCAGCCTTGGCGAGTACTCGCTGCTTGCGCTCGTTCTGGTTCTCACCATAGATGTTCTCGAAGAAAACGGTGTTGCGAGAAGCGTTGAGTGTGACATCGATGCCAGCCTGGCGCATCTTCTCCGCAGGTTCCGTCTCCGTAGGATCCATGGAAGTGACCAGAGAGAAGGAGACATCATTAGGGAGCTGGTTGATGGCGTAAGCAAAATAAAAAGAAGTGCCGCCTGCCATATAGACGACACGATGAGGTGTCACAATCTTATCCTTGGTGATGTGACCAATGCAACAAATATCTTTCATTATTATCATTATTATATTCTGTATGGGAGTCTTCTCGGCGAAGACAGTTAGTCGTAATCGACAAAACGGTTGCAAAGTTACGAAAAACTTTTGACTATTTATAGTTTTTCGCAAAATAAAGCTAGATTTATTTTGTTTTATCCCCAATTTGACGTACCTTTGCACCCGAATTTGAATAAAAAGTCAATAAAAATCGTATTTATAGATAGATAAGAATCATGTGGTTTGATCATTTAGTCAACGTACATTCGGCGGTGCAGGGCATCGTCATCCTTTCTTTAATCTGTACCCTAGGTCTTGCCTTTGGCAAGATTCATGTCAAAGGTATCTCCCTTGGCATTGCGTTCGTCTTTTTTGTAGGAATTATTGCGGGTCACCTCGGACTCACCATCGACCATAACATGCTGGAGTTTGCTGAGAGCTTCGGACTCACCATGTTTGTCTATGTGCTCGGTCTGTATGTGGGACCTAACTTCTTCGGCTCGATGCGTCACGAAGGTATCTCGCTCAACCTTTGGAGCATGGCGGTCATTCTCGTGGGCACTTTGTTCTCGCTGGCTTTGTGCTGCGTGCTGCCTGTGAGTTTGCCGGACATGGTGGGTATCCTCTGTGGCGCCACGACCAACACACCTGCCTTGGGTGCTGCCCAACAGGCTCTCCAGCAGTTGGGTATGCCGAGCGGTGGTGCGGCTTTGGGCTGTGCTGTCACCTATCCTTTGGGTGTCGTGGGTGTCATCCTGGCGATGATGCTGCTGCGTAAGCTCTTTGTGAAGCCTGAGGACTTGGAGGTGCGTCGAGGCGATGATGACGACCATACGTCTGTCGGACAATATATTATCGTGAACCCTGCCTTGAATGGCAATACCATCGCCGAAATCTCGATGATGACGCATCGCAAGTTCATCATCTCTCGTGTTTGGCGTGGCGAACAAGTGATTGTGCCACAAGCTGATACCGTGTTGCATACCAATGATAGTGTGCTGGTGGTGACCAATAAGGATGAGGCTTCGGCGATGAAGATTCTCTTCGGAAAGAAGGTGGATAAGGAATGGAACACAGACAAGGTGGATTGGAATGCCATCGATGCCAAGGTGGAGAGCCGTGTCATCGTGATGACTCGCCCTGGCTTGAATGGAAAGCTACTAGGACATCTCCAGATGCGTAGCAGCTATGGCGTGAATGTGAGCCGTGTGCTCCGTGGTGATATTCGCCTCTTGGCTACCGATGATTTGCGCCTCCAGTATGGCGACCGTCTTACCGTGGTCGGTGATCCTACTAGCATCGACCATGTGGAGCAGTTCTTGGGCAATGCCGTGAAGACGCTGAATGAGCCAAACCTCGGTGCCATCTTCCTCGGTATTATCCTCGGTCTTGCCATCGGAACGATACCATTGAATATACCGGGCATGACGGCTCCGGTGCGCTTGGGTATCGCTGGTGGTCCTATCGTGATGGGTATTCTGATTGGTGCCTTGGGACCTCGCGTACATTTCATATCTTATATGACTCGTAGTGCCGGTTTGATGCTCCGTGAATTGGGTCTTTCGCTCTATCTCGGTTGTTTGGGATTGGAGGCTGGTGGACAGTTCTTCGAGACGGTGGTGCGTCCAGAAGGTTTGATGTGGGTGGGCATCGGTTTTGCGATTACAGTAGTGCCAGTCTTGATTGTCGGATTGATTATCCTGAAGACCAAGAAGTATGACTTCGGTAGCATCTGTGGCATCCTTTGTGGTAGTATGGCAAATCCGATGGCGCTGACTTATGCCAATGAGACGTTGGAAGGCGATACGCCTAGTATCAGCTATGCGACGGTCTATCCATTGGGTATGTTCGTCAGGGTGATCATCGCCCAAGTACTGATTATGTTCTTCGTCTGATGGTAAGGCAGACTAGAAATCTGCCTTGCGTTCGATGTGAATTTCTTTTCCTGTCAAAGGATGTTTGAAGGTGATGGCTTCTGCATGGAGGTAAAGTCGGTCTGCCTTCACGTTTCCGTAGAGCGGGTCGCCAAGGATGGGGGCATCCAAACCTTCTCGGTGGGCGCAGTGTACTCGCAGTTGATGAGTTCGCCCTGTCTTCGGATAGAGAGCCAAACGAATACATTGAACTTTGAGATTTGAACTTTGGGCTTCATGATTAGCTGTACTATTGGATTCTTCACTCTTCACTCTTCGTTCTTCACTTCCATGTTCTTCATTTCCTAGAACTTCGTATTTGGTAATCGCCTCTCTGCCTTGTTCATGGTTGACGATTTGGCGAGGGCGGTCGAGGTAGTCGGGCATCAAAGGAATACAGATGAGACCTCTGTTTCTAGATGTATCTTCTGTAGTTTCCTTGGTATTTCCATTGCTTGCTTCTTGGCTTGCCTTTTTTGCTGCATTCTTGATTCTCTGAGCGATTTCCTTGTCCTTGCAACAGACGATGGCGACGTATCTCTTTTGTACTTGATGGCTCGTAAATTGCTCTTGCAATCGATGATAGGCAAACTCAGTCTTGGCAATGACCATCAGACCGCTGGTCGCCATGTCGAGGCGATGAACGATGAGTGGCCCCGTCGCCTCAGGGAATTGCTTACGTGCCCAAGAATAGATGGATGGCTGTTGCGCATCCTTTCCCGGCACGGAGAGCATACCTTCAGGCTTGTGGATGACGGCTAGCTCTCGGTCTTCATGCAAGATTTCCACCTTATTATATATATAGGCATCAGCGGAAGCTTGTTCGAACACGTCTGCTGGCAACATCCAGTGGAGGATAGGTTTGCACTTTCCATTGCATGCTGGGTAGAAATGGAGGTGATGGCGAATCTCCTCCTTGGGACTCTCACCCCACCAAAACATGGCCATTTGAAGAGGCTTCAAACCATGTTCGAATGCATATTGAAGGAGTTTCGGCTCACAGCATTCTCCACTGCCAGCAGGTGGTACCATCTGGTTGAATTCCTTGAATATCTCCAGCAAGTCCTTGCTCTCACCTTTATCGTTGAGCATTTTGAATTGGGAGAACAACCATTTTTGTAACTCATCGGAGTCGCTCTTTCTCAGTTGTTTGATCTCCTGCAATCCCTTCTGATAGTTATCGTACATTTCTTCGAGCGGTGTCTTCTGGGAGATCAGTTTTTTGAATCTTCTCAACTCAGCCTTCAAGAATTGGCTTTCCTTGATCATCGCCTGCTCTTCCTCAGGAGTCAGCCCCTTGGTGTCGGGGTGAAGTGAAGCCTCTTGTCGTCGTGCATCTCTTTTCGCCTTTGCCTCCGTTATCTGCATTTTGTGGAGGTTGAGCTTATGCTCTTGTACTTTGTGCAGTTTATTTAGGATTCGTTCCGTCTCCTTGATTTCCGGGTTGTTGATGAGATGGGCGATGCGTTGGTTGAGTTCCGTTATCTTTGCCTCGTGGGTTTTGAAATAGCCATCGGGTTGTAAGTAGTCGAAGACGGCAGGCACGAATCCCTTCCAGTCGCTTCGCCCTCCGATTTGTCCACTGTAGGCTGCGAGATAGCCTATCTCTTTGTCATTCTTTTCGACGATGAGTACGCCAAACATTTTTCCCTTGTCTATCTCTTCTCGCCAGTCTTTTCGCTCAGCGAGATAAGCCTGTAGCTCCTGGCATGCGGCGATGCAAAGAGGATGCGGCTCATATTCGAGCGGATTGTTCATCCTCTCAGGGATGTTGACGCCAGTAGGGATGTGTATAGTCTTTATGATTTCTTGTTCTGTCATACGTATTCTGTCGATAATTCCCGACAAAGGTACGCTTTATTATCGAATTTACAAAAAATATCAGGCGAAAAAGCGAAGTTTTTCTTGCGATGTGGGGAGAGTTCCGACAAAAAGCAGTAACTTTGCACTGTATTAAACATGATAACAAGGAATATGACACGTAATAGCAACCTCTTCTATCACCTCGTGGCTTTCGTCACGGTTGCCATCTGGGGTACCACGTTCGTATCAACCAAGGTGTTGATGCTCAATGGCTTGTCACCTGCACAGATCTTCACCCTTCGCTTCAGTATCGCTTACGTTCTGATGTTGGCGTTCAATCATCGCCGTCTCTTTGCCGACTCGTGGAAGGATGAGGTGAAGATGGCAATCCTGGGCATTACGGGTGGTTCGTTGTACTTCTTGAGTGAGAACGAGGCGATGAACTTCACCACGACCACCAATACGTCACTCATCGTATGTTCCTGTCCCTTGTTTGCCACCTTGCTGGTGCGCTTGGTGTATCGTGACTCCAATCGCATTCATATCGTGCAACTCTTAGGTTCTTTGCTGGCGTTTGTCGGCATGGTGATTGTCGTCTTGAATGGTCGTTTCGTGCTCCATCTCTCGCCGGTGGGCGATGCCTTGGCGTTTACGGCATGTATGTGTTGGGCGGTCTATTCCTTGTTGATGAAGTCGGTGTCGGGCGATTATAGTGCCGCATTCATCACCCGAAAGGTGTTTTTCTATGGCGTGCTCACCATCATTCCTTATTATTTCATCATACCGGGCTTGCCATCTTGGGAGGTGTTTGCTCGACCTCAGGTGATAGGCAATCTGCTCTTCTTGGGTTGTCTCGCCTCCATGATTTGTTTCCTCACCTGGAACTGGTGCATCGCCAAACTAGGGGCTGTGAAGGCGACCAACTGGGTGTATTTCAACCCCATCACCACGATGATCTTTGCCTCCTGGGTACTGGATGAGGAGATAACACCTTATTTCTTGATGGGAGCGGTGTGCATCTTGGTGGGTATGTACGTGGCGGACAAGAAGACAAAAACTGCATCATAGAGAATGCCCCACATATGTCACGCAATTGCACGACATATGTGGGGCAATCGTTTGACATATGCCGTGCGATTACACGACATATGTCAAGCTATCTCTATGATGCACCTTTGCATCCTCTACGATGCGCAGTTACATCCTTTATGATGCACAGAAATCAGCTTTATTTAGCAGCCAATACCTCTACCTCGACGAGAGCACCCTTAGGCAACTTCTCTACTGCTACGGCAGAGCGAGCTGGATATGGCTGGCAGAAGAACTCAGCGTAAACCTCGTTCATGGCAGCGAAATCGTCCATGCTGTTGAGGTATACGGTAGTCTTCACTACGTGAGAAAGGTCGGTACCTGCTGCCTTCAAGATGTTCTGGGCATTGGTGAGGCTCTGGCGAGTCTGCTCCTTGATACCACCCTCAACGAAGTTTCCTGTTGCAGGGTCGATAGGAATCTGACCTGATGCAAATACGAAACCGTTTACTTCGATAGCCTGGCTATATGGACCGATAGCAGCAGGCGCATTGTCTGTGTGAATTGCGTTCATAATCTTCTTTTTGTTTAATTGATGATTGATGATGCAAAGATAATGCAAAAGATAGAATTGGCAAAATATTTCGGTTTAATTTTTGTTTATGAGACTTCGGCTACGCTGCCTTCGACTTTCCTTTTGCCTTGCTTCTGTCCACAAGAAATAGCAAAATGTAAGTGAAATATGTGTTTTTATGGAAAAATGTTTGGCTATAAGAAGAAAAAGTAATAACTTTGCAGCCATATATAAACTGATGGAGATAATTATTCACTTGAAAGATAAGAGAGATATGAGAATGAAATCATTTGCCGCCGCTCTGTTGTTGATGACAATGGGGGGGCAAGCATTGGCGCAGACACCTAACTCGATAGGAGGTCGTGTGGTCGATGAGAATGGAGAACCGGTCATCGGTGCTCAAGTGAAAGTGAAGGGTACGCCTACGGGTACCGTTACCAACGTGGATGGCGAGTTCTCTTTGCCAGCCACCATCAAGCGTGGTGCGGAGATTGTCATCAACTATCTGGGTATGGAACCGCAGACCGTGAAGGCTGCCCCTGGCATGAAGATTAGCCTTCGCTCTGAGGATCGCCAACTCGATGAGGTCATCGTCGTGGCATACGGCGAACAGAAGAAGTCTTCCTTTACGGGTTCGGCTGGTGTAGTCAAGAGCGACCTCTTGGAAAAGAAGCAGCTCACCAATGTGTTCAGTGGCTTGCAAGGTGAGGTGGCTGGTGTGCAGATGACCAACACCTCTGGTTCTCCTTCCGCTAATCCTACCTTTGCCATCCGTGGCTTCAGTTCTATCAATGCCGGCACTTCTCCTCTTATCATCGTGGATGGTGCACCTTACGAGGGCGGATGGAACAACCTCAACCCGAATGATGTGGAGAGCATCACCGTGTTGAAGGATGCTGCCAGCAACGCACTCTATGGTGCTCGTGGTGCCAACGGAGTCATCATGGTCACCACCAAGAAGGGTAAGTCGGAGAAGGCTACGGTCACCCTCGATGCCAAGTGGAGTGCCAACAGCCGTGGCAACATCGACTATGATTGCATCTCTAGTCCAGCTCAATACTATGAAACTTATTACAAGGCTCTTTATAATTATAATGTACGCGATAGGGGCTTGTCGGCTTACGATGCCCATGTCAATGCCAACAATACCATCGGCACCACGAGCGACAAGGGGGGCTTGGGTTATCTTGTCTATGCCGTGCCTGATGGGGAATACCTCGTGGGTACCAATGGACGACTGAATCCTAACGCCACCTTGGGCAATCGTGTGTATAACAACGGAAAGTTCTATACCTTAATGCCTGACAACTGGGAGGATGAGGCTTTCCGCCATGCCTTGCGCCAGGAATACAACATGAGCGTGACGGGCGGCAGCAACAAGATGACTTACTATGCTTCCTTGGGCTATCTGAAGAACGAGGGTATCGTCTATAACTCTGATTTCGAGCGATATACCGCACGCATCAAGGCAGATTACCAAGCCAAGGACTGGCTCAAGATGGGTGCCAATGTCAACTTTGCGCATACCGACCAAGACGATGTGACCGAGGGTAGCCAGACGGTCTTCAGCTTCGTCACTAGCTTTGCCCCTATCTATCCTGTCTATATGCGTGATGGCGATGGCAACATCATGATGGATGAGAATGGCAAGATGTATGACTATGGTTCGGGTGAGAATGGTGGTGCTCAGCGTCCTAGCTCCTTGGATTCGATGCGTAACTTCTTGCAGACGGATAAGTTGAACACCAATCATACCTTCACCAATGTGTTCTCGCTCAATGGTTATGTCGATATTACACCTATCGAGGGCTTGAAGATAACGCTCAATGGTACGGTTTCCGATAATGAGTGGAAGAAGACGGAGACCGTCCAACCTTTCTACGGAAACACTGCCATCACCTATCCTGGCGGTTACATCTCCAAGGCGGCTTACCAGACCTATACGGTCAACTTCCAGCAAATCATCAACTACAGCAAGCAGATAGGCAAGCACTCCCTGACAGCCATGCTGGGTCATGAGAACTATAAGTACAAGTACGACTATATCACGGGTGAGAAGGAGAATATGTTCTCTTTCTTCGGTTCGCAGGAACTCGATGGAGCCGTCAAGGTAGTCACCACTTCCAGCAATACCACCGACTATAATACCGAGGGTTATTTCTCTCGTTTGTTGTACGACTATGATGGCAAGTATTTTGCCCAGGCATCTTATCGTCGTGACGCTTCCTCTCGTTTCCATCCCGACCATCGCTGGGGTAACTTCTATTCTGTAGGTGGCGCGTGGATACTGAGCAAGGAGAATTGGTTTGACGTGTCATGGATAGACATGTTGAAGTTGAAGGCTTCTTGGGGTCAGCAGGGTAATGACGCCATCGGTAACTATCGTTATACCGACACCTATTACCTCAGCAACTTCAATGGCGAGGTAAGTTTTGTGCAGAACACCGTGGGTAATCCTAACATCACATGGGAGACCAACAGCAACTTCAACATAGGTTTGGAGTTTGAGTTGCTCAAGAGTCGCATCTCAGGTAGCGTCGAGTATTTCAGTCGCAAGACCACCGACATGCTCTGCTTTGTGTATGTGCCATTCTCTGGCGGATACTCTGGTTCCTACGACAATGTGGGCGATATGACCAACCATGGTGTGGAGTTTGACTTGCACTTCACGCCTATCCGCACCAAGGACTTGACATGGAGCATCAACTTGAATGCCACCCATTACAAGAACAAGATTATCATGCTTGACGAAGACAACAAGAATGCTTCCTTGGAGGGACATCCAGGTTATGTATATGGCAGTTACTTCTATGGCGAGGGCTTGCCAATGCACACCTTCCGCTTGAGACGATATGCGGGAGTGACTGCCGATGGAGCTTCTTCCTGGTATGTGAAAGATGAGACCACCGGCGAGTTGACCACCACCACGTCTTTCACCAATGCCACTTACTTCAATTGTGGTACGCCAGACCCAGACCTCTATGGTGGTATCAGTACCACTTTGAGCTATAAGGGCTTCGATTTCTCTGCCACCTTGAACTACAGTATTGGCGGCAAGGCCATCGACTATGGTTATCAGACCTTGATGGGCAACCCTCACTCCAGTGTCACGGGTTTGGCATTCCACAAGGACATCCTGAAAGCATGGTCGGAGGACAATACCTCTTCCGATATTCCACGTTTCCAATATGCCGTGCAGGATGTCGATCAGAATGCCAGTGCCTTGTCGGATAGATTCTTGACCAATGCCTCTACCTTGACATTGCAGAACATCAACATCGGTTACACCTTGCCACGTCGCTGGGTGAACACCTTGGGATTGAGCAATGTGAGAGTATATGTATCAGGTGACAACCTCTATTACTGGAGCAAGCGCAAGGGCTTCGACCCACGCGGCAGCTTCTGGGGCACATCCAATGAGAACTCTTATTCGCAGATTCGCTCGTTTACGGGTGGTATCACGGTGCAGTTCTAATCACATGAGAATGGGATTCTAACATTTTAAAGACATGAAGAAAATGAAAAGTAACATCAATCATATCATAGCAGCCGTGGGAATGTCGCTCAGCTTGTGCGCTGTGACGAGTTGTATAGAGGAAACAACTCCTAAGAATCTGGCGACCCCAGGGCAAATCAGTTCTTCCAGCAAGTCGTTGGAGTATCTTGCCAACAGTCTTCCTTCGTTCCTCGTCACATGGGACACCTATGGCGGTGACACCTATACGCAGGACTGGGGGTATCCTTGCCAGATGTTCATGCGTGACGTGCTTTGCGAGGACTTCCCGATGAACGACAATGGCTACAACTATTGGTCGTATGTGGAAGATGGCACCTCCTTGCGCTACGCTTATTATTATCCATATTTTTACTATTATACCTTCATCAAGAATGCCAACAATGTGGTGTCTCTAGCCAAGACGGCAGTGGAGGGTGGCAATGAGAGTGCTAAGCCTTACCTCGGACAAGGCTATGGCTATCGTGCCTTCCTTTATCTCGATTTGGCTCGCCTGTATGAGTATCGCAAGACGGGTGTGCAGAGTCTGGATGACCAGGCTAGTCAGAATGGCAACTACGGAATTACCGTGCCTATCGTGAAGGAGACGACCACCAAGACGGAACTAGCCAACAATCCTTGTGTTCCTTTCTATACGATGTATCGCTTCATCATGCACGATCTCGATATGGCTGAGGAGGCATTGGATGGTTATGCTCGCAGCAACAAGGCTTTCATGGACCAGAGTGTCGTCTATGGCTTGAAGACCCGACTTTGGCTGACGATGGCATCCCGTTTCGAGCAAAGTTCCGAAGACCTTGCCAAGCAGATAGAGGCTGACAAGAATGAGGATGGATATGGCACACTGGGCATCCGTACAGCAATGGATTGCTATGCCAAGGCTGCCGAGTATGCGCAGAAAGCCATCCACTCGGATGGTTACAAGCCGATGACTCAGGAAGAGTGGATGAATGTGAAGACAGGTTTCAATACCGCCAATGACTCCTGGATGTTTGGTACCCTTGTCAACAGCAAGGAGCAAATCAATACGGCAGCTTGGTACACATTCTTGGGATGGATGTGCTCTGAGTCAACTTGGGGAATGCCTAACTACAAGGCCTATCGTTGCATCGGCAAGGCTCTCTATGACAAAATCTCAAAGAAAGATTGGCGTCGCTATAGTTGGGTGAACCCTGATGATGCTGGCGAACAGAAGGATGCAGAAGGAAAGGCTTGCGTTCCTGCTGGCTATGAGACGCAGCTCTCTGCCTCACAGTGGGCAAACCTCCCAGCATACGCCAACTTGAAGTTCCGTGCCGGCAGTGGTTCCAATGATGTCTTGGAGACGGGCTTGATAGCATCCTTGCCTTTGATGCGTGTGGAGGAGATGTACTTCGACTATTTCGAGGCAATCGCCCATACACAGAGTGTGGCTGCGGCAGCCCAGGCATTGCAGAACTTTGTCAATACCTATCGCTATACCGATGATTCCTATCAGTGCGATGCCACCGACATGGATTCCTTTATCCAGGCTCTGATGGTGCAGCGCCGCATCGAACTGTGGGGCGAGGGATTGGTGATGTTTGATTACAAGCGTCTCAACTTGCCTGTGCAGCGCAATTATGTGGGCAGCAACTATGAGGCAAGCTATCGCCTGAACTCTTACAGTGGATATGTGGCACCATGGATGAACTATATGATTCCAGAAGATGAGAAGGATCGTAACCCTGCTGTTATCCTTCCTCCAAATCCATCAGGTGCCATCACGGCTCAGTAAGGGCATAGTTGCATTTCATCTAATCAAGAAACGATTTAATAGCAAGAAACATGAGAAAGTTACATAAGATATTATATATGTTGCTGTTTGGCGTGGCTTTGACTTCGCTGACGGCATGTGGCGACGATGATGATTATTCATCTGCGCCAAAGGTGGCAGCCGACAATATGGGGGCTTACTTTGCGGGTTCCAATGCCGCTGACGAGATTCTTACGCCAGAAGAATATGCCGATCGCCCTTCTATCGACCTGACGGTGAAGCGTGCTAGCAGCAAGGGTGATGCTGACGTGGCTGTCATTGTAGATAGGGCAGACGATGTCTTCGAGATTCCTTCTACCGTATCGTTCAAGGATGGCGAGACGGAAGCCACGCTTACTGTAGGGTGTAAGAACTTGGAGACTCTCAAGACATACCAGTTTACCATTCACTTGGATGAGAATGCCACCAATCCATACGTCAAGGTGGATGGCTCCTCTGTGTTCAATTACCAAGTGATGGTGGCTCGCTGGATCAAGGTGGTGGAGAACGCTAAGTTTACTTACCAAGACAATATCTTCCCTACCGTGACATCAGACATCTATGAGTTGGAGGGTCAGAACAAGTTCAAGATAGAGAACTTCTTGGGTTCTGGCGTTGACCTCAGCTTTAAGATTGTTCCGCGGGATGCCAACGGCACCTACTCGGAGGCTGCCTTCTCAGCGTCAGACAAATCTACCTGGAAGGGTGCTTTCATGCCATTGGATCATTTCCTCAATGACGAGGGTGGTTACTGGTATCTGATGAAGGATGTGGATGCTGGCGACTATGCTAGTTGGACTCCGGAGGGCAGTGAACTAGGCATTGATTACATCAACTTCTACAATGATGGTACGGAAAACTATTCTTCCATCGACATGAATGGCAGCAGCACTTCGTTTGCAGGTTTCTTGGATCCTTACATCTATTACTCAGATGGCAATGTGTCGGGATATACCTATATTTATATGTATTGGTAGGAAGCTATTCCTCTGTGGAATCGAAGAAGAGAATCGACAATGATAAACGAATAGAATTATGAAACAGAAGATATTCAACATACATAAGATGGGGTTGCTGCTGATGGCAGCACTCCTCTTGACCACTGCTTTTACAGCATGCAGCAGCGATGATGTGGTCAAGACACAGTTGGAAACGCCAACCGTGGTAGAGGGCGACAAGACGGTCAGTTCGCTTGCCTTCAACTGGCAGGCTGTGAGTGGTGCCACTCAGTATGCCTACGAACTGTATGATGCTGATCGCAAGGTGGTGCTGGGCGACGTGACTTCGGCTACCTCGATCATCACAACCGGTTTGCAGCCTAACTCTACTTACACGCTCAAGGTGTGGGCTTATTCCGCCGTGGGCAGTGACAAGACCGCTTCGCCTATCGCCACCCTCACGGCTACCACCAATGCCAAGGTGCCATTGGGCAATCCTGTGCCAGAGGCTAAGGCTGCCAATGGTGGTGTCACCATCTCTTGGCCTGAGGTAGAGCATGCCACGGCTTACAAATATAGCTATGTGGATGCAGATGGAAAGACTGTGGAGGGTGAGACGGCGACCAATAGTGTGACGCTTACCGGCCTTCCTATCGGTGAATATACCATCCAGATCGTGGCTACCAGCACCGATGAGGCTTATTCCGACTCAGCGCCTATCCTGTTGACTTTCCAGCGTACCAAGGCTGAGTCTTGGCGCAGAAGCGGTACTTATACTTCCGCTGGAACGGGCGTCAGCTACCCAGCCACCCTCGTGGCTTACGATGATGGCAGTTATACCATCGAGTCGCCATTTGGTGAGGAGGGCTATAGCATCAGTTTCACGGTGGATGCAGACTCCAAGGAAATCTCGATTACGGGTGTTACGCCTGACCAATATGGCTATTATCCTATCTATGTGAGCAGCCAGAACTACGTCACACTCTATACTTCCAGCGGCTATTCTGAATTTAATGGCGATGAGTATGAAGGTGAGGTTTGGTTCGGAGCTTATACTTACGACAATGATGGCAATCAGATAGGTGCCTGGGGCTATGACGACTTCACATGGTCGAGTGGTGATGAGATACCTGAGGGTTGCAAGGCTGAGGTTCCTGCTATGTTGACGACCACTTGGGGGCAAGAGGCACCTTATTATAATGCCACGCCAACGGTGGATGGCAAGCAGTGTGTCACAGGATGTGTCGCTACCGCCTTGGCTCAGATTCTCAACTATTACCAATATCCAGCGCAGCTTGCAGATGGTACCAAGATAGATTGGGCGAATATGCTTCCTACTTATCAGGAGGGCAACTATACAGAGGCTCAAGCAAATGCCGTGGCTCTCTTGATGGCTCGATGTGGCAAGGTGATGAATATGAACTATGGTCTAGAGTCTAGTACCACAGCTGTCTCTGAGATAACAAATGGCTTCGCTGATGAGTTTGGCTATATCGTGAAGTATTATGGCTATCGTGATTATCCTACGGCGAAGGATGAGAAGAAGTGGAAGGAAATTGTCTTCCGTGAGTTGAGTGCAGGTCATCCTGTGCTCTATGGCGGAACTTCCTATAAGAATGGTGAAGACAGACCCTATTCTCATTCATTTGTCCTGGATGGTTATGATAGCAAGGGCAGAGTACATGCCAACTATGGTCAGGGTGGTCAAGGAGACGGATACTTCCCTCTCGATAAGTTGCCAATGAAGTATGGTGCCTGGGACGAAACCTTCAATAAATACCAAACATTGGTGGTTCTCCATCGTCCTCAGGATGGAAGCATCGACTATGACTTGTAAAATCGTAGTATTTGCCATGGCTTGTACGATATAAGATGACGAGTACCAGCCATAGGATAAAAGAAAATCGGCAGAGCAGTTCACTTTCGAACGCTCTACCGATTTTCTTTTTGTCCTTATATTGGCTTGCAGGGGGCATCTATAGGATGAACCCCCATCGTCTATTACGACTATGCCCTGTCGTCTATAGTGGCAAGGCTTAGTCATCTATAGTGCCTTATTTTCGTCCCTACTAGGGACGAGGCTTGGTCGCTAGTAGCGACTGAGCTTGGTCGCTAGTACCGACGAGGCTCAGCCCCTAGTAGCGACTGTTTTTATACAATATAGAGGTGAAAGCCTTTCGCCTCCAAAGCCTCTTTGATGTTCTTGACATGTTCCTCGTCACGAGTCTCCATTGTCATGCGGAGCACACAAGCATTCACCTTCTTGCGATTGGCAGAACGGTCGTGGTGAACTCCCGTGATGTTGCCACCCATCTTGGCGATGACGGAAGCTACCTCCACCAACTCGCCCGGTTTGTCGTCCAATTCCATCTCGATGGTGCAGAGACGACCGCTCTTGGCGAGACCACGATTGATGACACGGTTGAGGATGGTTACGTCGATGTTACCACCGCTGACCACACAGATGGTCTTCTTGCCCTTCACCGGTACCTTGTTGTACATCACGGCTGCTACACTGGCAGCACCAGCGCCCTCTGCCACCATCTTCTCGCTCTCGATGAGTTTCAAGATGGCTGCGCAAATCTCGTCTTCGCTCACCGTCACTATCTCATCGACATAGTTGGAACAAGTCTCGAAGGTGATGCTACCAGGTTCCTTTACAGCGATGCCATCGGCAACGGTAGAGACTGAAGGCAACTTCTCCTGCTTATGGTCGTGGAGGCTCTGTACCATACTAGCCGCCCCCTCAGCCTGCACACCATACACCTTGACGTTAGGATTCAATGACTTGATGGCGAAGGCAACGCCGGAGATCAAACCACCAC
>ENA-UERK01000261-UERK01000261.1-human-gut-metagenome-genome-assembly--contig:-NODE-261-length-49287-cov-22.856919_pt1 | contig 49287 bp, 44 predicted proteins | sample MGYA00242957_ERZ507957 | MGnify/ENA primary metagenome ERZ507957 (study PRJEB26167, sample SAMN06115538) | human gut metagenome | host: Homo sapiens | place: China:Heilongjiang | collected 2015-11-06...
AGGTCCCGAAGTACAGGTTAAGTGGAAAAGGATGTGACGATGCAAAGACAACCAGGATGTTGGCTCAGAAGCAGCCACGCATTAAAAGAGTGCGTAATAGCTCACTGGTCGAGTGACGTTGCGCCGAAAATTAACGGGGCTCAAACCTGACACCGAAGCTTAGGAATACTTTAAAGAGTATTGGTAGAGGAGCAATGTATACGAGAAGAAGGCGTACCGGAAGGAGCGCTGGATTGTATAGAAGAGAGAATGCCGGCATAAGTAGCGAGAGCGGAGCGAGAAACTCCGCCGTCGAAAGTCTGAGGTTTTCCGGGGAAGGTTCGTCCGCCCGGAGAAAGTCGGGACCTAAGCGGAGGCCGAAAGGCGTACGTGATGGACAGCAGGTTGATATTCCTGCACTACCGAGAGAGATAATGAAGCAATGACACGGAAAGATAGAAGAAGCGCGCGGATGGAAAAGCGCGTCCAAGCAAAGAGGGTGGCTGGTAGTAAAGAACGCCAGTCGGAAGCCTGATTTGTGACGGGGAGTGGACCAAGGAAACGAAGTCTTTGAATCTACGCCGGCGAGAAAAGTTGCTAAATATTTCGAGGTACCCGTACCGCAAACCGACACAGGTAGACGAGAAGAAAATTCTAAGACGAACGGGAGAACCCTTGTTAAGGAACTCGGCAAAACGACCCCGTAACTTCGGGAGAAGGGGAGCCATCGAGAGATGGCCGCAGTGAAGAGGCCCAAGCGACTGTTTATCAAAAACACAGGTTTCTGCTAAGGCGAAAGCCAAGGTATAGGAGCTGACTCCTGCCCAGTGCCGGAAGGTCAAGGGGACTTGTTAGCAGCAATGCGAAGCAACGAACTTAAGCCCCGGTGAACGGCGGCCGTAACTATAACGGTCCTAAGGTAGCGAAATTCCTTGTCGGGTAAGTTCCGACCCGCACGAATGGAGTAACGATTTGGGCGCTGTCTCAACAGGGGGCCCGGCGAAATTGTAGTATACGTGAAGATGCGTATTAACCCGCGACTGGACGGAAAGACCCCGTAGAGCTTTACTGTAGCTTGATATTGAATCTCGGCAACTGATGCACAGAATAGGTGGGAGACTGAGAAGCAGCGTTTTCGGGCGCTGCGGAGTCAACTTTGGGATACCACTCTTCGGTTGCTGCGATTCTAACCGAAAACCGTGAAACCGGGTTCGGGACATTGTCAGGCGGGCAGTTTGACTGGGGCGGTCGCCTCCTAAAGAGTAACGGAGGCGCTCAAAGGTTCCCTCAGAATGGTTGGAAATCATTCGACGAGTGTAAAGGTATAAGGGAGCTTGACTGTGAGACTGACAAGTCGAACAGGTGCGAAAGCAGGACTTAGTGATCAGGTGGTATGAGAATGGAATTGCCATCGCTTAACGGATAAAAGTTACCTCGGGGATAACAGGCTTATCTCCCCCAAGAGTTCACATCGACGGGGAGGTTTGGCACCTCGATGTCGGCTCGTCACATCCTGGGGCTGAAGCAGGTCCCAAGGGTTCGGCTGTTCGCCGATTAAAGTGGCACGCGAGCTGGGTTCAAAACGTCGTGAGACAGTTTGGTCCCTATCCATCGTGGGCGTAGGATATTTGAGAGGGTTTGTCCTTAGTACGAGAGGACCGGGATGAACGCACCTACCGTGCATCTGTTGTCGCGCCAGCGGCATGGCAGAGTAGCGGAGTGCGGTTGAGATAAACGCTGAAAGCATCTAAGCGTGAAACTCGCCTCAAGATAAGATATCCCATATCGTAAGGTAGTAAGACCCCTTGCAGACGACAAGGTTGATAGGTCGGAGATGGAAGCGCAGTAATGCGTGCAGTTGACCGATACTAATAGGTCGAGGGCTTGATCTCATTTATAATGAGAGCAAAGCTTTTTAATCGATTGTTCGATTACAAAATCTTTTACGAAATATTTTTTCTACAATTTTTACGGACCTTAAAATCACATTTAAGGCTTGATATAAAAATGTTTTGTCGTACGTACGATTTTTGTTTGCTGTGTAGTTGTCAGTCTTCGGAAAAGAAGATTGAGAAAAAAAAGAATCCTCGTTCTTTTCGGATTGTCGGGGGAACGATATGAAGAGGCAAAAGAAAGAGGATTAACGCTTTGTATATTCATGCGGAAGTTAAGCGAAGAGCAAGACGGAAGCGTAGATATAACCATAGCGGCGATTATGGCAGAAAGGTTCCACCTGTTCCCATTCCGAACACAGAAGTTAAGCTTTCTTACGCCGAAAGTACTCTGCGGGACACCGCTTGGGAGGATAGGTCATCGCCGCTTCTCAGTTGCCCTTCTATCTTTAAAACAGATAGAAGGGAATTTTTTTATTCTATATATAAAAACCGCGGGCGCATCGAAACGTCCGCGGTTTTTTGTAGATAGTATACAGCGGGCCGGAGAGCGAGTACGGGCGCGAATCGTAACAGATAAGCAAGCGAAGCAAGGAATGAAGCTGTACGAAAAAAGGGGAACGGAATCGAAAAAAGTCGAAAAAGATAGAGAAAAACTATCGAAAATGATTGACAAAAACAGTCTTGAATAGTATACTGAAAAACAGAAAAACGTTAGCAAAACGCGAAACAAAAAGGCGGAAGAGGAAGAGATGAAAAAGAAGTACGAACGAGTGAAAGCGGAAACGCAGGAAATCGCCACGGACGCGGTGCGGACGTCGGGGGAGTACGTAAGCAGAAGCAGTACGGCGGACGTGGAGGACGTATACGATTACACGTGGATGTCCGAAGTGGAATAACAATGAGCGGGAAGCGACGAAAGACAGAGAGTTACGGAACGCGGAGAAAAGGAGCGGAAAAGAAGGCGGAAGCGATGACGGGAACGAGAAAGAGAGTAGCGTGCGCGGCGGCGCTGGCGGTAACGGCAGCGCTGACGGGTTTGTTTTTTATGTGGGAGAGTCCGGCAAAACCGGCGGAGAAACGAACGGCAACGGCGGAAGCGGCGGCAACGGAAGAAACGAACGGTGGATTCAGGATGCTGGACGGTGCGTCGGTGCGGCTGAGCAAGGACGGAGATTTTTACGGAATCCGGTTCGGAGCGAAAGTGGCGGACGCGACGAAGCGCTACGCGATGCTGATCGTGCCGGCGACGTTGGCGGCGGGGTACGAGCAAGGGAAAGAATCGGGGGAAACGCTGAGCGAATACTGCGAGCGTCGCGCGGAAGAAGCGGGCGGCAGGGTAGCGAAAGCGGAGGAGCTGACGGCGGACGCAGAGAAGGAAATATCGTGCGCGCTGGTGAACGTGCGGTGGGAGAATCTGAACCGCGCGTTTAGCGGCATAGCGTATTACGAAACGGCGGACGGGCGAAGAATCGAGGCTGCGCGTGCGGAAGAAAGCGAGAGAAGCGTAGCGGAAGTGGCGGAAAAGGCGTTGGAAGCGGGCGAGCTGACGGCGCAGGAACGCGCGGCGGTAGAGCGGCTGAAAACGGACGGAGCGAAGCAGGCGGACGGCATAGCGGTGGATACGGGATTGACGGACGAGTTATTCCGCGTGGTGAAAGAGTTGCCGGACGAGGAATACAGCGCGATTGATACGCTGCCCGGATTCGCGGGCTGGAAGGTGAGCGGCAAAACGCGCGTCCGCGTACAAATGAACGCGGAGGTATGGAAATCCCGGCTGCGGTTCGATACGGGCACGGCAAGTTTTCTGCTGGAAGCCATGAATCGAAACGGAACGGTGTCGCTCAGAAACGCGGCGGGGGAAACGGTGTGGAAAGCGGTTCTGGACGCTTCCGCGCGCAGGGAGTTTTTCATAGCCACGGAGCTGCTGGAAACTGCCGCGGAGGCGGTTTTCGAAAGCGAAGAAGCGGTGCCCGATAATGACACGGCGGTATATTACATGGGCGAAATCCGGGAACGCAGCGAAGCGGCAGCCGCCGCGGAAGCGCAGGAACGCATTGAAAAACTGCGGAAATTATACGACGCGGGTGAAACGGGCGGAGAGTTTGTCGCGGCGTTGAAAAGCGCGAAGCAGGAATACGAAACGGGGCTGAGCGCCGCGGCGAAAGCGCGTATTCCGGCTGCCGCAGAAACGCTGTCGAGGCTGTGGAACGCCGTATTCGAAACCAGAACCGAGCTGTTTGCTCCGAAGTCCTCGCTTTGGCAAGAGTTTATTTCGGGCGGACCGCATTCGGTCAGGGGCAAAAACGTGCAGATGAAAGTCGCCGCGGACGAGCTGTACGGGCACGTCTGGACGGTTTCCAGAACGTACGAGCGGGATTCAAACGGCGAGATTCTTCCTGACGACGGCGCCGGTTACGGATTTATGACGGAGATGACGTTTGGCGCGGCGCTTTCCGTTACCGACAAAGCCGCCCTGGCGGCGGATTATACCTGCATTAAGTTTTACGTGTATGTTGCGCATTCGCTGACGGAAAACGAAACGACGGATTTGTATTTCACGAAGATAGACGAGAGATATTATACAACCGACGCCGCGCAGGATAGAAAAAAAGTTACATTGACAAACGGCGCCTGGACGGAGATTTCGCTGACCAAAGACGAATTTATTGCCTACGGCAGAATGACGGCGTTGTTTGCGATTCTTGCCGAAGAATCCGACGGGCGGGCAGGGCTTCTTAAATTCTCTCCGCTTTTTGCTTGTTCCTGATACTCCGGTTTTTCCCTCCGCGTTGTTGCTTGCTTTGCAAAAAACGCCCGCAACGAACTGCTTAACTGCTCAACGGCTAAAACGAAGCGGCTACCGCCGTACAATAGCGCAAAAAACCGCCACAAATAACGCGGCATAAAAAAGCAACCGCCGCAAAAAACGTGGCTCAAACCGGCAAAAATAATCAACGATCAGACGAACGGCGCGGAAGGAATTCCGCGCTTTGTTGTTTCGTCTGCAAAAACCGTCGCTCCCATAACAATCATGCCGAGTACGAAAAAAATAGCGACTTTGAAATAATCGGCAAACGGTGCGGTACACGAAACGGCAAAAAACAACGACAGAATCGGCGCTTGAAAAAAATCCGCCCGAAAAATCCTCGTGATTTTTCCCCGCCCGTTTTAAACGCTTGTTTTTCCCGCGGGAATATGGTATAATAACTTCTGTATAAACGAAAAACGCAGGGGATAGCGCGAAATGCAAAAACAGGAAGTTCTGAAAATTCATCCCGTAACGCTGGCGTTCGTCGGCGACGCGGTATATTCTCTGTACGTGCGCGAAAAACTGGTGAAAGCGGGCGAGGATAAGCCGGGTGTGTACCAAAAAGCCGCGTCGGCGGCGGTTTCCGCCCGCGGTCAAAACGAACTTCTTAAAAAGATCGAACCGCTGTTCACCGAAGAAGAGGCGGAAATTTTCCGCCGAGCGCGCAATTCCAGAAAGAACAGCAAAGCGAAAAACGCCACGGCGGCGGAATACAATCGTTCCACTGGGGTTGAAGCCGTCGTAGGCTATCTGTATCTCACCGAAAATTTTCCCCGCATCGAAGAAATTTTATCTTTCGCCGATATTTCTCCGGAAAAAACGCGCGAAGAAATTGCAAAAATCAAGGAGTTCAAGCCGTAACGCAATGAAAACCGAAGGCAGAAACGCCGTTCTCGAACTTTTGGAAACGGATAAAAACATCGATAAAATCTTAATGGAAAAGGGCGGCAAGGGCTCGCTTTCCGTCATCTTCGCCGAGGCGCGAAAAAAGGGCGTGCGCGTGCAGTACGCGGAAAAAGCCGCGCTGGATAAAGAGAGCGAAACGGGCAGGCATCAGGGCGTGATTGCCTATTCCACCGATTACGAATATTACGACGTTGAAGATATCATCGCAAATCCGCGCAGCGAAAAGGGCGGCTTTGTTATTCTTTGCGACGGCGTTGAGGACGTGCATAATTTAGGTAGCGTCATCCGCGTGGCGGAATGCGCGGGCGCGGACGGCGTAATTATTACGAAAGCGGGTTGCGCGCCCGTGAACGAAAGCGTGATCCGCATTTCCGCGGGCGCGGCGGAGCACATGAAAGTTGCGCGCATTGCCAATCTGCGCACGGCGATCGAAAAGCTGAAAGAAAGCGGCTTCTGGGTGTACGGGCTGGAAGCGGGCGAAGAGGATATTTACGCGCAGGATTTTTCGGGCAACGTGGCGCTTGTCATCGGCGGCGAGGACTGCGGCGTGAGAAGAGTAACCCGCACGCTGTGCGATAAAATCGTGGCGTTGCCGTTAAAAGGCAAGGTAAATTCGCTTAACGCGTCCGTGGCGCTCGGCATTGCTGCATACGAAGTTTTGCGACAGAGAAAATAAAGTCGTAAAACGTTTCGATTTTTCGCCGGCGGCGCGATAAAAATGGCGACGACGGATGAAAATCGCAGAAATCACGGCGCGGAAAGCATAAAAACAGGGAAGAAAAAATGAACGAAATCACGGCGAAAAACGCGGAAGATAAGCTGGCGAAAGCGGCGCAGAAAGGCGATAAGGCGGCGGAAGAGAAACTTCTGAACCGGTACGCCCCCCTCGTCCGTTCGGCGGCGCGCCGTTATTTTCTGCAGGGCGGCGAAACGGAAGACCTCATTCAGGAAGGCATGATCGGCTTATATTCCGCCATCCGCGATTACGTTCCGGAAAAGAACGGCTCGTTTTCTTCGTTCGCGTATGTGTGTATTTCGCACCGAATTTTAGACGCGGTGCGCACGTCGTTGAAAAAGCGCAATCAGCCGCTGAACACCTCGGTGCCGTTGCTTGCGGCGGAAGGGGTGGCTTCGGAAAGCGATCCGCTCGAAAGCATGATCCGCCTTGAAAACAACCGCGAATTCGCGGGGAAGATGTCCGGCGTATTATCCGATCTCGAATTCCGCGTGGTAACGATGTACGTAGACGGCTTTTCTGTTTCGGAAATCTGCGAAGCCACGGGCAAAAGCGTGAAAAGCGTGGATAACGCGCTGCAACGCAGCAAGAAAAAAATCACGCAGTCGTTCCGTACCTGAAACGTCGGCAACGGAAAACAGCAGCCGAAAACGTCAGCGAAAAACAACAATGCAAACAATAACAAAAAAACGGCAAAAATAAAACGAACAAAGCAAGGCAATAAGGCAAGGAGAACACACGGAAAATGGCGTATCAGGCGTTATACAGAACGTTCAGACCGAAAACGCTCGACGACGTAGTTCGTCAGGAACACGTCGTAACTATCCTGAAACATCAGATAGAAACGGGCAAAATCGGGCATGCGTATTTATTCTGCGGTCCGCGCGGCACGGGCAAAACCAGCATCGCGAAAATTTTCGCTTCGGCGATCAACTGCGAAACGCCCGTCAACGGCTCGGCATGCGGCAAATGTCCCACGTGCAGGGCGCTTGCCGAAAAGGGCAATCTGGATATTTCGGAAATCGACGCCGCTTCGAACAACGGCGTAGACGAAATGCGCGAGCTCAGAGAAAAAGTGCAGTATCCGCCCGTGGCGGGCAAATATAAAGTTTACATCGTCGACGAGGTGCACATGCTTTCGGCGGGGGCGTTCAACGCGCTTTTAAAAACGCTGGAAGAACCTCCCGCGCACGCGGTGTTTATTCTTGCCACTACCGAGGCGCAGAAAATTCCCGCTACCATTCTTTCGCGTTGTACCCGATTCGATTTCAAGCTGATTCCGCAGAAAGACCTTGAAGATCGCCTGAAATACGTGCTGAAAACCATCGGCAAAGAATACGAAGAAGAGGCGGTTGCCGCGCTGGCGCGCGCGGGCGCGGGCAGTATGCGCGATATGCTTTCGCTTGCCGATCCCTGCGTTTCGTATTCCGAAGGAAAGCTTACGTACGCCGACGTTACGGCGGTTTTGGGCACGGCGGATTTTTCGTCTACGGCGGAACTTTGCACCGAAATTCTGAAAGGCGACGGCGGCTCGGCGCTGGAAAAATGCGAGGCGATTCTGGCGGAAGGCAAAAGCGTGGCGCTGCTTATCAAAGACGTGCTGCAGTTTTTCAACGGCTGCGCGGTAGCGAAAACGTGCGCGCACGGCGAAAAATTACTGCTTCTCCCCGCGGACAGGTACGCGCTGTTGAAAACGGCGGCGGCTGCGACGGATAACCGCGCTCTGGTGCGCGCGCTTGAAATTTTCGCGCAGGCGGAAAGCGATTGCCGCTATACCACAACGCCGAAAATTACGCTGGAAACCGCCGTATTGAAAGCGGCTGCGGTGAAAGAGGACGAGGATATTTCCTCCATCGTCCGGCGGGTGAAACTTCTGGAAGAAACGCTGGAAAAACTGCAGAGCGGCGCCTCGGCGCTGCCCGCTCCTTCGGCGGCGCGGACGCAGCCGCTAACCGAAAATCCGGCGGCGGAAACGCCGAAAACGGCGCAAAAAACGGACGGCGAATTTCCCGAAGAAGCCCCGCCGGACGAAAACGAAACGGGCGGAAATTTATATCTCGATAACGATTATATCCGCGCCGACAAAGCGCGGCAGGCGAGAAAAGCGCAAAGCGCGGCGGCATTGTCGGCGCAGTCCGGGCTGTCCGATACGCCGTTCGCTCCGGCGCCGCGTTCTTCGGCGGGCGCGGCAAATATAGCCGACTCGGCGGCAGCAACGTCCGCAACAACCGTCGCGGCAGGGGCGGCAAACGCGGCGACGGGCGACGCGAAAGTAACGTTCGGCAAATTTCTGCGCGCGCTGCGCGCGGTGGGCAACGGCGTTCTTTTTACCATCTGCATGGATATGGAAAGCGCGTTCGACGGCGGCACGTTTGTGCTGTACACCACCAAGGAAACGCTTTTGAACACGTTGAAGCGGGAAACGAACTTCCCGGTTGTGCAAAGCGCCCTGAACAAAATCGGCATCACCGATTTCGACTTACGTTTAAAGGGCAAAGAAAAAGACGATACGAATAAAGCGATCGACGAAATCAAAGAAAAATTCGCCGGCGCGAATATCACGGTAAAACCGTAAAATACAATAAAAATACAGGAAAGCGAGGAATAAAATCATGGCTGGATTCGGCGGCGGAAACATGCAGAATTTAATGAAACAGGCGCAGAAAATGCAGGAGGAAATGCAAAAAACTTCCGAACTTCTGGACGACTGGGAAATCGTGGGCACCAGCGCAAGCGAAGCGGTGGTGGTGTATATGAACGCGAAAAAAATCATCAACGGCATCGAACTGGACGAAAGCGTCGTAGATCCCACCGACGTGGAGATGCTGGAAGATCTGATTATGGCGGCGATCAACGACGGCTATTCCAAGGCGGATAAGGTGTACGAAGAAAAAATGGGCAAATTCGGCGGCGCCGGCGGCATGGGAGGCTTGCTGTAATGGACGTGTTCATCGAACCGATCGGCAGGCTGATCAACGAATTTTCGCGTCTGCCGGGCGTGGGCAAAAAAACGGCGCAGCGCTACGCCTACAAAATCGTGGATATGAGCGAAACGGAGGCACGCGCCTTTGCCGACGCGATTATCAACGTAAAACAGAAAGTGCGTTACTGCAAAATCTGCGGCAACTTCACGGAGGGCGACGTGTGCGAAATCTGTAAGCGCCGCGATCCTTCCGTCATCTGCGTGGTGAAAGAACCGCGCGACGCTTCGGCGATTGAAAAATTGCACGAATTCAAGGGCGTGTATCACGTTCTTCACGGCGTTATCGATCCCATGGAAGGGGTAGGTCCCAACGATATCCGCATCCGCGAACTGCTTGCCCGCATACAGGAAGGCAACGTGAAAGAGGTGATTATCGCTACGAATCCGGACGTATCGGGCGATGCCACGGCGATGTATATCGCGCGGCTTGTCAACCCGCTCGGCGTAAAAGTTACGCGGCTTGCGCACGGTATTCCCGTCGGCTCGGAAATCGAATTTACCGACGACGTTACCCTTTCCCGCGCGTTTGCGGAACGCAACGCCATATAAAAAACAGGAGAATCAAGGAGAAACTATGAAAATATCAGTGCTCGGCTGCGGCAGGTGGGGTTCGTTCATCGGCTGGTATCTCGAAACGCACGGCAACGACGTGTGCCTGTACGGTCCCGAAGGCGGCGAAGCGTATACGGTGCTTGCGGAAACAGGCAAAAACGAATACGTCAGTCTGGATAAGCGCATCTTTTTAACGTGCGATTTATCCGCCGCGCTCGATTTTGCCGATACGGTGGTGATTTCCATTCCGTCGCAGGCGCTTCGCGGATTTATGAAGAAAATCAAAGAAACCAACCCCGCGGCAACGGAAAAAACGTTTATTCTGTGCATGAAAGGCGTAGAGGTTTCCACGGGCGATCGTCTGTCGGAAGTGTTGATCGAATCGGGCGTGAAAAAGGAACATATCGCCGTATGGGTAGGTCCGGGGCATATTCAGGCGTTCACGCAGGGGATTCCCAACTGCATGGTGATCGATTCTTATTCCGAAGAACTCAAACGCCGTCTTTGCGACGAATTTACCTCTCCGCTTATCCGCTTTTATTACGGCGAGGATATTATCGGCACGGAAATCGGGGCGGCGGCGAAAAACGTGATGGGAATCGTGGCGGGCATGCTGGACGGCTGCGGATTCAACGCGCTGAAAGGCGCCCTGATGGCGCGCGGTGCGCGGGAAGTGGCAAGGCTGATCAAGGCGATGGGCGGCAACGAACTTTCCGCTTACGGGCTGGCGCACCTCGGCGATTACGAAGCCACGCTGTTTTCTCCGTATTCGCACAACAGGGCGTACGGCGAAGCGCTGATTACGGGCAGAATTTTCGAAAAGCTCGCAGAGGGCGTTCCCACGGCAAAGGCGCTGAAAGTACTGGGCGAAAAATACAAGGTGGATTTGCCCATCACCAACGCCGTATACGAAATCTGCTACGAAAAACGCGAGGACGAATCGGGCAAAGAAAAGGGCTTGCAGATTCTGGAACGTCTGTTCTCCCGCGAAGTAAAAAGCGAATTCTGCGATTAAGCTGCTTTTTTTGCTCTTTCCCCGTCGGGGGGAAAGCAGGCTTAAAAGTTACATATAAACACAAAAAAGACTGTATTTCTATCTTATTCGGATAGATTTACAGCCTTTTTCTTATTGTCGTTTTTTACAGCCTTTTTTTCTGTCTGATAATCAATCTCTTTGTATCAGGCGATGATAGGGCACCCACACGATAATCAGCGCGAGCACTGCCAGCGCCGAAACAATTCCGCAGGTAAAAAACGAAAAGTTCATGCCCGCAAGCATGGCGGCGGTTTCCGCGCTTGCGCTGCCCGCCAGTTTGATTACTCCCGTGGGCACCGCGTATAAAATCAGGAAGGGCAGCCAGCCCAGCCAGATGGGCAGTTTCAGTTTTACCACGGGGTTGGCGGTTGCCGCTTTGCATAAAATTTTCAGCACGATATACGCCCACGTAAACAGCGTAAACAAAATCACGCCGCCCGTAATTTTCATCACGAGAAGAAAGGTGTTCATTTGCTCGCCGATTTTTTCGTTGATCGCCTGCGTCAGCGAATCTTTCAGCGCCTGCATCGAATCCTCTTCACCGCCGCCTGTCGTTTCTCCCGAACTCCCGCCGGAACCCGCCGTTTCGCCCGATCCTTCGCCGGTGCCGATAAAGAGGGCGGAAGTTTTCGCCGCCGTAAAGGTCGCCGCGGCGGTTTCTTTGTCGGCGCCCGTGCCGTTGCCGTCGCCGTTTTCGTTGTTGCCGCTGCCGGAATTTCCGGATAACATCTGCGCCAGCATATCGGTAATCAGCTTGTCGGCATCGATGTTCCCGTTCTCGTCCGCCACTTCTTTCAGCATTTTTTCCATTTCGGCTTTTGCCGCTTGCTTATCCGCTTCCGGAATGTCGTTGCCCGTTTCCGATTTGTAAACGTTCGCAATCGCGTCCGCCGCGGCGTCGGAAACGGAAGAAACGGTGGCGTCGTCTTTCATCAGCGCGTCCGTCAGTTTATCCAGTTCCGCGTTTACCGTTTCTTCGTCTTTCCACTGATATTCTGCGCTGCCGTCTTTCAGCGTCTCTTTCAGCGAATTTTTCGCCGTGGCGCGTACTGCGGTTTTCGAAACTTCTTTCACCGTTCCCGAAAGCTGCTCCGCCAGCGTTTCCACGTTGTAATCCACCATTTCCGCCACCAGTTTTTCGCCGTCGGAAGCAAACGAAGCAAGAAACGTTTTTGTTTTCAGCGTGATGTCAAACGCCGCGTCGATCGGCTTTTTTTCCAGCTCGTCGGCGATTTCTTTCATCAGTTCTTCGTTTTCGCCCGATTCTCCCGTAATCGATCGAAACATTTCCGAGGTCAGCGTGCACGAAACGTTCACCTTCCACAGCGGCAATACAAAATACGCCAGTACCGAAGCAAGGCAGATCGCCGTGATGATTACGTTGAAAATAAACGCAACGCCCTTGTTTTTCACCGTATACCCGCTCATGATATGTTCTCCTTTTTTTGCTCGCGCATCGCGTGCGCGGCAGCAATAAAAACAATAAAATTATAGCACAACGTGCGGCATATCGTCAAGCGTTTGAAAAAGTCTTGTTTCATAGACAACTCGGCGATGTATAAAAATCGTCGGATTCCGCAAATTACGGATATGGAAATTTTAACTTATTCTTCCTTTTTAAACGCGTTGTATTGTATGCGGGCGGGCGGCGGACGCGTGCGTTGCAAAACGGGAAAAATCCGTACCCAAAGCGGCGTGCGCGCTCCGGACGATCGCGAAAACGTCTTTCCCGTCCGTCCGCAGACGGAGGGCAGATAAAGGGGGGCGCGATGGAAGGAAAAAACAGAGAAAACTACAATAAAAATTATATCGCCTACGTCAATTCGTTCGCCCCGAAAACCAACCATTTCAAAAACTGTCTGCGCGCGTTTCTCGTCGGAGGGCTCATCTGCTGTATCGGGCAGTTTTTCCGCTATGTGCTGGAAATCGTCTTTCATCTTTCGGGCGACGAACTGGCGGGTTCCGTCAGCGTGCTGCTGATTTTTCTCGGCACGCTTTTAACGGGACTCGGCGTGTACGATCGCATCGGCAGAAACGCGGGCGCGGGTTCCATCGTGCCCATCACGGGCTTTGCCAACAGCGTGTGCTCGCCCGCCATCGAATTCAAAACGGAAGGCTGGATATACGGCACCGCGGCAAAAATGTTTATCGTCGCGGGACCGATTATCGTCTACGGCGTTCTTGCGGGCACGGCGGTGGGCATCATTTATTTATTGTTGCCGTAATTTCTCCGCACAAAGCATCAGAGGAGAGTAAAAATGCGTGAACAAAAATCTCAGACGATATATTTTCCCAACCTGCCGCGGGTGGCGGCAAGCGGCACGGTGGCGGGGCCGAAAGAATGTGCGGGCGTGGTAGGCAAATACGTGGATCTCGCGCTGGATAACGATATGTTCGGCGAAAGCACGTACGAAAAGGCGGAATGTAAAATGCTCCGTTATGCCGTAGATAAGGCGATGGAAAACGGCGGAATCGACGAAAACGAGCTGGATCTTTTCATTTCCGGCGATCTTCTCAATCAGATTATTTCCGCCTCGTTCGCCGCGCGCGATTATTCCGTGCCCTTTCTCGGCGTGTACGGCGCGTGTTCCACCATGGCGGAATCGCTGGCGCTCGCCGCGCTTACCGTAGACGCGGGACATGCGGATAACGTAATCGCCGCCACGGGCAGCCACTTTTCTTCCGCGGAACGGCAGTACCGCTACCCGCTGGAACTCGGCACTACCCGTCCGCCGCAATCGCAATGGACGGTTACGGGCGCGGGCGCAACGCTGATTCGCGCGGCGCAAAAAACGCAAAGCCGCATCGCCGTAACGTCGGCAACGTTCGGCAAAGTGGTAGATTTCGGCATTACCGACGTAAACAATATGGGCGCGGCGATGGCGCCCGCGGCGTGCGATACCATTCTGGCGCATTTCCGCGATACGGGGCGAAGCTCTTCGTATTACGATCTGGTGGTTACGGGCGATCTGGGCGCGCTCGGCAGCCGTATTTTAAAAGACCTCACATGGGAAAAGGGCGTCGATCTGCACGATAATCACGTGGATTGCGGCGAAATTGTGTACAAAGTCATCGAGGACGAATTTCAGGGCGGCAGCGGCGCGGGGTGCAGCGCCGTGGTACTCAATTCGTATCTGCTGCACAAAATGCGGCAGCGTGAAATAAAAAGAATTTTGTTCGCCGCCACGGGCGCACTGCTCTCCACGGTATCCAGCGGGCAGGGGGAATCGATTCCGTGCGTCAGTCATGCCGTCAGTTTAGAGCTTGTTTAACGCGCCCTTGTTTAACGCGCGGCTGAAAAGCGCCGCATTACGGCGCCGAGCTCCGCTTTCCTCTTCAAGCATAGCGGCGCGAAAAATCAAATCTTGCTTTCTCTTTCGGGAATCCTTGTCGGGGTGCCGCTAAGGCAATCCCGGCGAGCAGAGTGGCGCGAATCTGTTATCTTCTTGCTTTCCCCTTCGGGGAGAGTGGCGCGAAGCGCCGAGAGAGGATCACCTCCGGGAAAGGATAAAATAAGGAATAAAAAACAATGTACGAAGAATATCTGCAGATTTTATGGATGTTTTTAAAGGCGTTTGCCGTAGGCGGATTCATCTGCGCCGTCGCGCAGACGGTAATCAATATCACAGATTTAACGGCAGGCAAAATACTCGTGTATTTTATGCTGGCGGGGGTAGTGCTGCAGGGACTGGGACTGTACAGTTACCTTGTGGATTTCGCCGGCGCGGGCGCTACCGTTCCCATCTGCGGCTTCGGGTATCTTCTTGCCAACGGTGCGATGAAAGGGGCGGAAAAAGGCTTGTTCGGCGCGTTTACGGGCGCGCTTTCCGCCGCGGCGGCGGGCGTTTCTGCGGCGGTGATTTTTTCTTTTTTCATGGCGCTTATTTTCCGTTCGAAAAGCAAAAAGAACTGAGGGGCAGACTTGCCGGGCGGCACAATCGCCGCGGAAAAATTTATATCGCAAAGGAATTTTCAATGAAAGCGGAAAGGAAAGACAAACACAATTCCAAAAATTTAAAAATTCCGCGTTCGCCTCTCGCCGCGCTTTTTTCCGTATTGTTTCTCGCCGTCGCGGCGCTGTTTTCTTCGTGCGCGCTCGTTTCCGAAGCCACGGAGGACAAATTTTCTTTCCGCCTCTCGCAAACGGAAATCACGCTGGAAGAGGGGGCGGCAGCATGGCTGCATTTAATCAAAACGCCCGCGGACGGCAAAAAAATTCCGCTTGCGTGGCGCACGGAAAACGAGGCGGTCGCCACGGTGCAAAACGGAAAAATCACGGCGGTTTCCGCAGGCGAAACGTATGCGGAAGTATCCACTCGCGAAGCAAAGTTTTCCTGCCGGATTACGGTAACGCCGCGCTCGCGCAACGCATAGCGCGGCGCGTCGCCCCGCATATAAACCTCTAAAAAGCGGCGCAAAAAGCGGGCGAAAACGTTACATAAAAACGCCGACGAAAAAGGAAAAATGCCGAAAATCCGTCAATCTTGTGCAATCTGTATAAACAAGGTGTAGAATTTTGTGGTTTTTTTCTATTGTGTTTTTTGCAAAAAGGTGGTAAAATAGAAATATAAAATCCAGAAATTATTTTCGGAGGAAAATTTGATGTCAGGTCTTTTATTAAAAGGAATCAACAAAGTCTATCCGTCCGGCGTTCAGGCAGTATTCAATTTCTGCCTCGATATCCGCGATAAAGAATTTATCGTACTCGTCGGTCCTTCCGGCTGCGGTAAATCCACCACGCTTCGTATGATTGCAGGTCTCGAAGAAATTTCTTCGGGCGAACTGTACATCGACGGCAAGCTTGTGAACGACGTCGTTCCCAAGGACAGAGATATCGCCATGGTTTTCCAGAACTACGCGCTTTATCCCCACATGTCCGTATACGACAATATGGCGTTCGGCTTGAAGCTGAGAAAGGTCCCTAAGGAAATCATCGATCAGAAGGTAAAGGCCGCGGCGGAAATCCTCGGCATCACCGATTATCTTTCCCGTAAACCCAAGGCGCTTTCCGGCGGTCAGCGTCAGCGTGTCGCCCTCGGTCGTACCATCGTGCGCGAACCCAAAGTGTTCCTTCTCGACGAACCTTTGTCCAACCTCGACGCTAAGCTGCGCGCTTCCATGAGAACGGAAATTTCTAAACTGCACGCACGTCTTGCCACCACGTTCATTTACGTTACGCACGATCAGATCGAAGCTATGACGATGGGTACGCGTATCGTTGTTATGAAGGACGGTTTCATGCAGCAGGTAGATACGCCGCAGAACCTGTACGATTATCCCATCAACCTTTTCGTTGCGGGCTTCATCGGCACCCCTCAGATGAACTTCTTCAAGGGCGCGAAGCTGGTATCGGAAGGCAAGGGCAAAGCGCGTAAAGTATACGTAAGCTTCATCGGCAACAACAAGATTCTGCTTCCGGGCAGCGTTGTTGCAAGAATCAAGAATATCGACGAATACCTCGATACCGATAAGGAAATCACGCTGGGCGTTCGTCCCGAAGATATCCATCAGGATCAGGCGTTCATCAATACTTCGCCCGATACCGTGGTAAAGGCTCGTATCGAAGTTATCGAAAAGCTCGGCGCCGAAACGCAGATCTATTGCGAACTCGATCACGAATCCAAGGAAAGCTCGGTTATCGATAACTCCACGCAGATGATCGCGAAGATCTCTTCCCGTGCGATAATCAATCTGAAAGACATTATCGACCTTGCGTTCGACGCGCACCACATTCACCTGTTCGACGGCTACACCGAAGCCACGATTCTGGAACGCGACGAAGGCTACGAAGTTATTTCCGAAAACGCGGAAGGAGCGGCGTTCGTTCCTCCTACGCCGCAGGAAATGCGCGCCCAGATCGACAGCGCCCGTATCGTAACGAAAGAGATGAAGGCGCAGATGAGAAAGGATAAGAAGATGGCGAAGCGTACGGAAGCGGCTGCGCAGAAGCAGGCTGCGGAAGAAGCAATGAAAGCCGAATCCGAGGAAAAAACCGAGGAAAACAACGACGAGAATAAAGACGCCGAATAAGCGTTGTTTCAAGCCGTACCATATCGTTAGTATTACGGGCGGCAGGCAGATACTTGCCGCCTGTTTAAAAAAACGATATTCAATTTACTTACAGACTTTTCATAATTCATTTTTAACCTCCTTTATTTTATTTTGTTGAAAGGTTGCCGCTTTTCGCGGCAGCCTTTTAGCGTATTCCGGCTTCGCTTTCAAATCAGAAACTTAAACCGCAAAAAATTAAAGCGCCTCAAAAATGCTTTCGGAAATGCCTGAAATATAAACTATTCAAGCAAATATGTTTAAATTTATACAGTTGTACGATAATTATTGTTGACAAAAATTCAATAATATGCTAAAATAATATTAACTGAAAGCGTAAAGTTTTCGGTAAATAAACAAAACAAGGAGTATAAAAACATGAAAAAAAGATTCTTGTCGTTATGCGCCGCGTTTGCACTCGGCGCCACGATGTTTTCGTTCGGCGGCTGCTCGAAAGCTGCGGAAAACACGCGCATGACGGTGGATATCAACCCGTCTGTCGAACTGATGGTAGATAAAGACAACAAGGTGGTATCCGTTACCGCGCTCAACGACGACGCGGCAATCATTCTGCAGGGCACCGCGTTTGTGGGCAAAACTTCCGACGAAGCCGTAAAAGGCGTGGTGGAAGTGGCTACGGAAACGGGCTACATAGTGAAAGGCGAAGTGGAAGTCGGCGAAAACAACGTTAAAATTTCCGTTTCCGGCGATACGAAATGGGCGAAAGATTTGTATAAGGACGCCGAGAAAAAGGTAAACGAATACCTTGAAAGCAGCGGCATCAAAGCGACGGTCGAACGGGTAGATGCTCTGAAAACCGAAGCTTTGAAACAGCTGGCGAAACATAACTCCACCTATACGGAAGAAGAGATCGCCGGCATGAACGACGAACAGCTTTTAAATGTAATCGCCATCGGTCGTGTGGAAACGGCGCAACTTGTGTCCGAAGAAGTTCGTCAGGCATATTTCGCGGCGAAAGAGTACAAAATTTCTCTTGCCACAAGCACCGCCACGAAAGATTTGATTTACGCGATGAACAGCGCGTATGCCGTTGCTTATGCCGGTTACGGAATCGCGCTGGATACTTATTCCGCGGCAATTAAAAAACTTGACGACGCGCGCTATAACGCGTTGGTATCTCCCGATTCCGCGTATCAGAAACTTTTAGTGCAGCTTCGCGAAAAGAAAGCGGAAATTCTTGCGCAGAAACAGTTGATTATCAGCATTAAGGCGGGAAATTCTTCCGTGGATATCACCATTGCAACGGGAGATCTTACCAAGTACGAGGCGGCATACGATAAACTCGTGGCAGACCTCGAGGCGGCAGGCAAGGCAGCGAACGACGGGTTAACGTCTTTGATCGAATTGATGAAACAAGGCGAAAAATCCTTGAAAGATTTGCAGGCGAAATTCCCCGCGGACATCACCGATCAGCTCAACGCAAAGGCGAGCGAGATCGACGCGAAAGCAAACAAGGCAAAAGACGAATTCTTCGCGTCGTTCGAAGAAGCGCACAAAGCGGATTTCGATGCGATGAACAAAGCGCTGGCGGATACGAAAGCAAAGCTGATCGAAAACGTAGAAAAAGCGGCATAAACCGTTGGCAAAACAACAAAAAAAGAAAGAGTCGGGAGCAATCCCGGCTCTTTTTTCTATACTTTTACCCCAGTTGTATACGGATTTTATTGCTTCGACTTTAAAAAATCTAAAAAATCACGTATCTCTTTTTTTTCATTTTCGGTAAGGGATCGGTAATCATTTAATAGCTTTTTTTCTTCTTTCGGCAAGGCAGATGTAGATGAAATCAAAACGAGCGGCTCGTTTGCTTCGTCTTTTATGCCGAGTAAATAATCAGCCGAAACATTAAAAATCGAAACAAGTTGTTTGATCCTTTCAATGTCCGGTTGCGTTCTGCCTTGTTCCCAAGAAGCATAACAATTCGGTGAAACCGATAATTTTTCGTATAAGTTTTTTTGAGTCATTTCGTTTTCTAATCTTATTGCTTTTAAGCGTTCTGAAAAATTCATAATAAAATTTTACTTAAAACTACCCAAAATCGGTTGACAATACCTAAAAATGGTAGTATAATAATATCGCATACCTAATATGGGTATAATATATCTGTATTTTGGGTTGTAAGAGCAAATATTATTCAGAAGACTGCTCGGAAACTTAAAATAAATATTTTTTATGAGGTGTTCAAATGATTAGTGTGGCGGTTCAGAAAGGCAATACGGTGTATGTATACGGCGAACGAAATCAGGTGCTTTTTACGAAAAGCGGTACATTACACGGTTATACAGGTGGAAGCGTTTCGGTTCTTAATGGAAATACTATCTATACTTATAACGAAAAAGGTAGTACATTAAGCAGTCATAGCGCGAGGTAAACGAACGAAAAAATGGGATTATTTAAAAAACTTTTTGGCACGAAACCTGAAGCGATTGCTGACGATGACTGCAAAGGGAAAGATTATGATTGGTTCTTTTCCGAATCCGGCAAGAAATGCTTTGAAGAGTATGCTCAAAACAATGATGAGGTGCTGGATGAATATTTATCATGCGTCAGCGAGGAAGAAAAAGATTATTTCCGATTGAAAGTTTTGGTTGTGGCAAAATCTCGCGAAAAAAAGTGGCTTACAGGCTATTTTTATTATTTTTTACAAGCTTTGGCAAAAAATGAGCGGGAAAATCCTTCATTACAGGTTTATAATTTTGAAAGCAATTCTGAATGCGTTTCAAGAGATTGTCTTGCAATGCTGCTTTTGTGTATGGTTGAAGTGGTGCAGAAAAGAGATTTATCGTGGCCGGAATGCTTGAATGAAAAGAAAAACGTTTTTTTGAGCTTTGCGGCTAAGCAAAGAATATATTTAAAACCTTTCAATTTTTACGATGATTCTAACCATAGATCTATTTTTTTGCAGGAATTGGTTTATGTAATCAATTGCTTTTACAATGAAAATTTTGATGCGACACAGGAAAAATGGCTGTTTGAAGAAAAATTTTTGCGAGATCAATGGAGAAAAATTAGGACACGTGAGCAATTTGCGCAGTTGGCGGCAAAGAATGCGAAATATCCTAGTTGTTTATCCGGAAATAATTGAAGTTAAAAGTCGTTAATTTGAAACAGGACAATATATTTAAAAGAGTCGGGAGCAATCCCGGCTCTTTTTTCGCGGCTGTCTGTGTCGTTGCGTTCGGTTTAAATACTGTTGCGCTTAAAATACGGCGGGCAGCAGAATCGCCAGCGGCAACCCGATGCAAAACGAAACCAAGTTCGCCGTAAAGGCATATAAAATCAAGCGTTTTTTGCTGTATGCTATCGCAGCTTTGCCGCCGTTTTCGTCTGCGGAACCGCTTACGCCGCCGTTTTTCCGTTTGCCAAAAATGAAGCAATACAGCGCGGCTTCGGCAACAAACACAAAAAGTTCGGCGAAAAAGTACAGGGGAAACACTCCGTAAACGTTATTGAAATGCAGCTGCACGTTTAAAAGTATATTCAGCGCAACCTGCGTAGCGCCGTTTGCCGCCAGCACGGTGAGAAACGCCCGCTTCGTCCTGAGTCCGAACGCAAGCGCCAGCAACGTTTCCACGCCGAGCGTAATGATAAACCGCACGAAAAATCCGAGAATTTCCGCCGAATAATCGTAACCTTGCGTTGCGGAAATCTTTGCGATCGTGCCGATCGTTTCGCTTTGAACGTTGCGCATATCCACGAAATAATAACTGTGAAACGCGTACCTTTTCAGAACGTCGCTCACGCAAAACGCGCCGCTTGCCGCCGTGGTTTCCGAATCGCGCGTCGAGGCGCCCGCCGAATTATCCGCCGCGCCGCTTTTCGTCGCCCTGTCGGGGTAGTACAGCAAAATTTTAAATGTCTGCGGCGGATAATACGTCCAGTTCAATGCTTTGTTTTCGTCCGCGCGCCGAAACCATTGCAAAAAATAGAATCCGTCCTCGTCCTTAAATTCCGTAAACGCGCGCCACACCGTCTCGTTCGCACCATTAAAAATAGGCTTGCCGTCTTCCGTGCCGTCCCATGCTTCTGCGGGACCCATAGAGGGCGTTTTCGAAAGCAGCGTTCCGTAGCAAAGCTCGTCGCCCATATTTTCAAACGTTACGCTAACCGACGGCTTCGGCCCGGTATCCGCGCTTGCTTTAATGGTTTCCGTGCGTAAAAACGCGGGCGCAAGCAGAACAAACGTCAGGAACGTCAAAGCAACCAACCGAAACGCATGCGTAAAAAATTTCGTTTTCCAACAGTATTTCATCAATTACCTCCTTATTCTGCCCGAAGCGGCGCATCGCGCCTCGCCGCGGCAAGCGTGTTTTCAATTTCATTATATCCGAAAATCGTAGTTTCGTCAAGCCTTACAGTCGAGAAAATTGACGAAAAACGTTTTTTGCCGCGTGAAAAAGGGGAATTTTGCGCCCGCAAAGTGAAAGCTTTCGAAAAATATAAGAAAAACGGCGAAAAACGCTTTGATTTTCAGGCAAAATATTGTAAAATAGAAAGGTGAAATAATCGCGCGTTTCTGCGCGCGTTACAAAATTTTTCAATGCGGAGATTAACGATGGGAATTTTCGGTTTTTTGGCAAACAGCGACAGCAAGCGGAGCCTTAAAAAGCTCAATAAAATCGCGGACAGCGTAGAGGCGCTCGATTCGAAATACGCCGCGATGGACGATGAAACGCTGAAATCGCAGACGAACGTATTAAAAGAACGCCTGAAGGCGGGCGAAACCACCGACGATATTCTGCCGGACGCGTTCGCCGCGCTGCGCGAAGCGGCATGGCGCGTTCTGAATATGAAGCACTTCCGCGTACAGATTATCGGCGGTATCTGCCTGCATCAGGGCAGAATCGCGGAAATGCGTACGGGCGAAGGCAAAACGCTGGTGGCAACGTTGCCCTCGTATTTAAACGCCCTTACGGGCAAAAGCGTGCACGTCGTTACCGTAAACGATTACCTTGCCAAGCGCGACGCGGAATGGATGGGTAAAGTGCACAAATTCATGGGGCTCACCGTAGGAGTGATAGTGCCCGGCATGGACGACGACGAGAAACGCGAAGCGTACAAAGCGGATATCGTATACGGCACAAACAACGAATTCGGCTTCGATTATCTGCGCGATAATTTAAAGACGGATCTTTCGAAGATGGTGCAGCGCGATTTGTCGTTTGCCATCGTGGACGAAGTGGACTCCATTTTAATCGACGAAGCCAGAACGCCGCTCATCATTTCCGGCAAGGGCGAAAAATCTTCCGATCTATATGTGCAGGTAGATAAATTCGTACGCACGCTTTCCGGCGGATTCGACGACGAACTGAAAGAGGAAGAGGACGAGGCGTTCCGCGCCGCGCGCGAAGCAGCCAAGGAAAACAAGGGCAAAAAGAAAAATAAAAAAGCGCTTGCCGAAGCCGTCGCGGAGGACGATTCCGAAGAGGAAGAATACGCGGATTACACGAAAATGTCGCTGGAAGAACAGGCGAATTACGAGGCTGCGCAGGAAGAAAAACGCCGTATCGCCGCGCAAAACGCCCCCGAAGGCAAAAAGGCGCTCGCGAAGAATAAGGACTGGGATTACATCGTAAACCGCAAGGATAAAACGGTGGAACTCACCGATTCCGGCGCGCAGAAAGCGGAACGATTCTTCCGTATCGATAACATCGCGGAAATCGCGCACGCCGATTTGAACCATCACATTCAGCAGGCGCTCAAAGCGCACAAGCTTTTCAAGCGCGACGAAGATTATATCGTGAACGACGGCGAAGTCATCATCGTAGACGAATTCACGGGCAGACTTATGATCGGGCGCCGCTATTCCGACGGACTGCATCAGGCAATCGAAGCGAAAGAGGGCGTGGAAGTAAGAAGCGAAAACAAGACGTACGCCACCATCACTTTCCAGAACTATTTCCGTCTGTACGGCAAACTTTCGGGCATGACGGGCACGGCAAAAACGGAAGAAGCGGAATTCCGCACGATTTATTCGCTTGACGTTATCGAAATCCCCACAAACAAGCCTATCAAGCGCGTCGATCTTCCCGATATGGTATATTCCACGCTCGAAGGCAAAAAGCGTGCGGTGGTGCAGGAAATCATCGAACGCAACAAGAGCGGGCAGCCCGTGCTGGTAGGTACGGCTTCCGTAGATAAATCGGAAGAAATTTCCAGATTGCTGCATAAAAACGGCGTAAAACACAACATTTTAAACGCGAAAAACCACGAACGCGAAGCGGAAATCGTAGCGCAGGCAGGCAGATTCGGCGCCGTAACCATCGCCACCAACATGGCGGGGCGCGGCACGGATATTCTGCTGGGCGGCAACCCCGAATACCTCGCCAAAAAGCGCCTCCGCGAAGAGGGCGCTGAGCACGAAGATATCGAACTTGCCGTCAGCACGTACATTACCGACGTAGACGATAAAATTCTCGCGCTCCGCGAACGCTATAAAAAAGTATACGAACATTATAAGGCGGAAACGGATAAGGAAAAGGAACAGGTAATCGCCGCCGGCGGTCTTTGCATCATCGGCACCGAGCGCCACGAATCCCGTCGTATCGATAATCAGCTGCGCGGCCGTGCCGGGCGTCAGGGCGATATCGGTATGTCCGTGTTCTTCCTTTCGCTCGAAGACGATCTCGTCAAGCGTTTCGGCGGCGAAAGAATGAAATCGCTTTACAATTTTTTCAAAATCGACGAAGATACCTGTCTGCAATCGAAAATGCTTTCTCGCGGTATCGCAAACGCGCAGAAAGCAATCGAAGGCAGAAACTTCGGCATCCGTAAAAACGTGCTCCAGTACGACGACGTGATGAACAAGCAGCGCGAAGTGATGTACGCGGAGCGTATGAAAGTGCTCAAGGGCGAAAACGTACACGATCAGGTGCTGAAATATATCCCCGATTACGTGGAAGAAGTGGTGCGAACCGCCGTGAACGCGGACGACATGCCGGAACTTTGGAACGAATCGGAACTGAACGCCGCGCTTGAAACGAAACTGCTGCCCGAAGGCACGAATTACGTTACGCGTGAAAAGCTGGAAAAGTGGGATTACCCGCTTGCGATTCAGAAAATCACGGCGAAAACCATCAAGGAATACGAAAAGAAAATCGAAGAAATTTCCGCGATGGGCGTAGACTTTTCCGATGTGGAACGCCGCGTTCTCTTGATGACGGTAGACAGAAACTGGATCGACCATATCGACGCGATGGATCAGCTGAGAAAGGGCATCGGTCTGCGCGCTTACGGGCAGGTAGATCCGATTATCTCCTACAAGAAAGAGGGCTTCGACATGTTCGACGAAATGGTGGAACGCATCCAGCGCACCACAATTTCCGTGCTTCTGAAAGTGCGCATCGAACTCCGCCAGAACGGCGCGCCCGCCCGTCCCGCACAGCCCGCGCAGCCGCAGGCTGAACGCAAAGCGTTCCGCCGTCAGATGCCGGAACCCATTCAGAATATGTCGTCGTATAAAGAAGCTCAGGCGAAAGCGGCAGCCGCTGCGCAGAATAACCAACCGGAAAACAAGCAATAATAAAGAAGATTTATGTTTAAAGCAGACGATTACAGATTAAAAATTCAGGGCATGCGCGGCGTTCTCGCCGAAGCGGGGTACACGCTCGACCTCGATAATCAGAAGAAAAAGCTCGAAGAACTGAAAGCCGAGCAGGAAAAGCCGGAAGTCTGGCAGGACCTCGAACGTTCCACGAAAATCGGCAGAGAAATCGCGCATATTCAGAACAAAATCACGGCATACGATAAAAGCGCCGCGGCGCTTTCCGATGCCGAAGAAGTGATCGATCTCATCGAAGAAACGGGCGACGAAAGCCTGATTTCCGAGCTGGATTCGATGCTTTCCACCGCCGATAAAGATATCGAAGATATGCGCATCCGCGCCATTTTAAGGGGCCCGTACGATTCGCATAACGCTCTTTTAACGCTGCACGCGGGCGCGGGCGGCACGGAAGCGTGCGACTGGTGCTCGATGTTATACCGTATGTACAACCGCTACTGCGAAAAAATGGGCTTCAAAGTGTACGAGCTCGATCGCGAAGCAGGCGACGAAGCGGGCATCAAAAGTGTGGATTTCCGCGTGGAAGGCGAAAACGCGTACGGGTATTTAAAGGCGGAAATGGGCGTGCATCGTCTGGTGCGCATTTCCCCGTTCGACGCCAACAAACGTCGCCACACTTCGTTCTGCTCCCTCGAAGTCATGCCCGAAGTAGAGGACGATAACGAAGTGGAAATCAAAGACGACGATATCCGCATCGATATTTATCATTCGGGCGGCGCCGGCGGGCAGAACGTAAACAAAGTGGCTTCCGCCGTGCGAATCACGCACTTCCCCACGGGCATCGTGGTGCAGTGCCAGAACGAGCGTTCGCAGCTGCAGAACAAGGAAATGTGCTTCAACATGCTTCGTTCCAAACTGCTCGAAAAGAAAATCGAAGAACGTCAGGCGGAAGCGGACGCCATGAAAGGCGACGTAAAGAAAATCGAGTGGGGTTCGCAGATTCGTTCGTACGTGTTCTGCCCCTACACCATGGCGAAAGACCATCGCACGGGCTACGAAAAAGGCGACATTCAGGCGGTGATGGACGGGGATATACAAGGGTTTATCATCGACTACTTGAAGCGCACCGTGTAATGCGCGCATTATAAACGGCGCAATACTTTGTCGCCTTTACGTTTTTGCTTGCTCATTTACGCATAGTAAACTCGCGGCGCAAAATCCGCAGGCTTCGCGTCTTGCTTGTTTCTGATGTGCGCGTCTATTCAGGCAATAAATACAGGCTTCCCCTTGGGGGGAAAGCTGTCGGCAAAGCCGACTGATGAGGGGCAGTTACAATTATTTCCAAGTTAAATTTTTCTTATCAAAGGGACGGTAACATAACCGGTTACTCCGTTTTTAAACGCAAAAATTCAAATTTCAAAGAGGCAATACAAAAACAATGGCGATTCTTGCTGCGGAAACTAAAAAAGAACCGATTATACTCGGCATAGAATCGTCCTGCGACGAAACGGCGGCGGCGATTATTCGCGGCAGAAAAATTTTGTCCGACGAAATCGCTTCGTCCGCTTCCGTGCAGGCGGAATACGGCGGCGTAGTGCCGGAAATCGCTTCGCGCGCGCACGTCGTCGCCGTAGATAAAGTGGTGGCGGCGGCAATCGAAAAGGCGCATATCAAGCCCGAAGAGATCGACGCGGTGGCGGTAACTTACGGCGCGGGACTGCTCGGCGCGTTGCTCGTAGGCGTGTCGTTTGCAAAGGCATACGCTTACACGTTGCAAAAACCGCTCATCGCCGTTAATCATATCCGCGGGCATCTTGCCGCGGCATACCTTGCCGATCCCGCTTTGAAGCCGCCGTTCGTAACGCTTCTGGCAAGCGGCGGACACACCGCCATTTTATACGCGCGGTCCGAAACGGAATTTTCCTATCTCGGCGGCACGAAAGACGACGCGGCGGGCGAAGCTTTCGATAAGGCGGCGCGCGTTTTGGGCTTGCCCTATCCGGGAGGACCGAATATTCAGAAATGTGCCGAGGGCGGCACGGCGAATATTCCGTTTCCGCAGATGTTCAAAGGGGGCGGCGGCTACGATTTTTCGTACAGCGGCTTAAAAACCGCCGTCATCAATTACTGCCACACGAAAGAGCAGAAAGGCGAAGAAATCGTCAAAGCGGACGTGGCGGCGTCTTTTCAGAAGGCCGCGGTAGACGTGATGATAAAAAAGACGATTGCGGCGGCGAAAGAAAAGCGCGTAAAAACGGTAACGGCGGGCGGCGGCGTCATCGCCAACGGCTATTTGCGGCAGAAACTTTCCGAAGCCTGCCGGAAAAACGGCTTGCGCCTCGTTCTTCCCGAAAAGCGCTACTGCACCGATAACGCGGCGATGATCGCCTCCGAGGGGCTGATTCGCTATCTGCACGGCGATTTTGCCGATTTAACGCTGAACGCCAAAGCTTCCATACCCCTTTCCGCCGTGGCGGAAAACCGCGAGCCGGATGCGAAAAACAATGCGGAGGGCAAAGCGCATGCTTGACGTGTTTCTTGATTCGTTGATCGATACTCTGAAATTGTTCCCGTTTCTCGTGCTTATCTATGTCATCATAGAGCTGCTGGAACATAAAACGAATTTAAGCCGCGAACATTCGCGCCTGCGCGGCGGATTCGGTCCTTTAATCGGCGCGGCTACGGGGCTGGTGCCGCAGTGCGGATTTTCCGTCATGGCGGCAAAACTGTTCGAACAGAAGTATATCACCGTAGGTACCTTGCTCGCGATTTTTCTTTCCACCAGCGACGAAGCGTTCGTTATCCTTTTGTCGGAGGGCGCGGCGGAGCAATTATTGCCGCTCATCATCGCAAAAATGGGCATCGGCGTGGCGGTGGGGTATCTCGTCGACGGCTTGATGTTCTTGTTCCGCAAAAAGTCGTCGCAGCCGTTGCTTGCGGAAGGCGCGGATATGCGCGTCAATCCGGAAGCCGGGGTAAGCGATTCGCACGAATATTTCTTCCGCAAAGAAGACCACGCGGACGAGGAAGAATGTACCTCCTGCGGCAGAGATCACGACGATCGCCACCCGTGGAAAACGTATTTTCTGCACCCTATTCTGCATTCGTTGCAGGTGGCGGCGTTTATATTCATCGTCAATTTCGTGCTCGGCGCCATCATATACGCCGTAACGGAAGAAAGATTCATCGCGTTTATGCAGCGCGGCGCGGCGGCGCAGCCGTTTATCGCGGCGCTTGTGGGGCTCATCCCCAACTGCGCTTCCAGCGTAGTGATAACGCAGTGTTTTTTAAAGGGCGGAATTTTATTCGGCTCGTGCGTGGCGGGGCTTTGCGCCAACGCGGGGCTGGGTTTCGTGGTGCTTTTAAAAAACACGAAACAGTGGAAGCGAAATCTTGCCTTAATCGGTATCACGTATCTTGTGTCCGTTGCGGCGGGCGGCATGATCAACGCATTTTTAGTATAGTTACAGGAGAAAACGAAAATGGAAGAGATGAAAGTACTCGGCAGAGAAAACGGCTGCCTTACCGTTGCGCTTTCCGGCGAAGTGGATTCCGGAAACGCCGAAGCGTTTTACGAAGGCGTTATCGCGGCATACGCCGAAAGCCCTTCAAACGTGATGTTCGATTGCGAAAATCTCGATTTTATCGACAGCACCACGCTCGGCACCTTCGTTAAAATTTTGAAGCGGGTGAAAACGGACGGTTATAAAATGTCGCTGAAAAATCTCAAACCGAAAATCAAAAAATTATTTCTCATCTGCTCGCTCGACAGCATTATGGAGATTGAATAAAAATGGAACGCGATTCTTCTTTGAATACCCAAACGAAAGGCGGCGAATTTGTCATGGAATTGCCGCTCGTCAGCGATTTTCTCACCACCGTGCGCCTTGCCACGGGCGGCGTATGCGCGGTTTCCGGGCTGGACGTCGATTATACGGAAGATATTAAAGTGTGCGTTACCGAAGGACTGCTGATTTTAAAACGCAACGGCTACGCCCGCGCAAGAGTCAGCTTTTTCTTTGCGGAAAACGGAAAAATAAAATGCGCGCTTTCCGGGCTGGAACAAGGCGGAAACGCCAAAGAAGCCGGCTCGGCGGACGACGAAATCTCGTTTGCGCTTCTTTCGGCGCTGGTGGCGGAAAACAACGTAACGCGGAACGGCGAAACGGTTACCGCCATTACGTTTTACGCCTGAGCGCGGAAAATATCATTTCGGAAGAGTAAAATGGAAAAGAAAGAGGACGAATTGTTCCGCAGATACAGAGAAACGGGCGACGTGAAACTGAGAAACGAAATCGCCGAAAAATATCTGTACATAGCGGATATACTCGCTAAAAAATTTACGGGGCGCGGCGTGGATTACGACGATCTGAAACAGGTGGCTTCGCTGGCGCTTCTGCGCGGCATCGATCGATTCAACCCCGATCTGAACATGCAGTTCACCACGTTCATTACCCCCACGATCACGGGCGAAATCAAAAATTATTTCCGCGATAAAGCGCGAATGGTAAAATTGCCGCGGCGATTAAGCGAAATACACGCCAAAGTGCGCGCTTTCTGCGCCGATTACGAGGGGAAAACAGGCAAGAAACCCGCCGTAAAAGAGATTGCCGCCGCGCTTTCCGTTTCGGAGGAAGAGGTAGTGCGCGCGCTGGAAGTGGGGAACGCCGTTTCGCTGGATTCCACCATGGCAAAGGGCGATGACGAAAACGAAAATTCGTTATACGCCGTTCTGCCCGATAACGACGCCACGTACGAGCATTTCGAAAACCGCGAGGCGCTGAAAAGCGCTATGAAAGCGCTGGGCGATACGGAAAAACAGCTGGTCGACTGCAGGTTTTTCAAAGGACTTTCGCAGAGCGAAACCGCAAAGCGCCTCGGCGTTTCGCAGATGTTCGTTTCCCGGCTGGAAAGAAAAGTGCTTGCAAAACTGAAAGACGGATTAAAAGAAGCGTGAGGGGAACGAAGCGATGCCGCTGCAAATCGGAACGTTCGAACAACTGCATAGCGCCCTTGGCGATCTTGCCGCGTTTTTAAAAGAAAACGGCGCGGGCGACGAGGGCATTTTCAAGGCAAAACTTGCCGTCAGCGAGCTGGTAACCAACGCCATCCGCTATACGGAAAGCGGCAACGCGGAAGTGGAATGGCGGGTGAAAGGTTCGCTGTGCGAACTGAAAATCACGTCTTTGCCGCCGTATGCGCCGCCTAAGGATTGCCGCTGCGCCGACGTTATGTCGGAAAGCGGCAGAGGATTATACCTTGTAAACAGCCTCAGCGAAACCTGCACGGTTTCCGCAAGCGGCACGCTTACCGTTACGGTAAAAATCAAAGATTGAATAAAAAGGTACGAAAGAAGTATGAACGATAAAGAAAAAACGCTGCAAATCGAAACAGGCGTGTTCTGGATTTGCTTTAAAGGCGAAAACGCCGATTTTATTTGCGATAAAGGCAGATTTGTGAAATGCGGCGGCAAACGCATCGTTGAAAAAATCACGAAAGACGAGGACGGACTCAATTATAAATACAGCCACAAAAAAGCGTGGGAAGAACTTTCGAAAACCGTGGCGGAGGGGCGATATGCGGAATATGCGTTCAACGATTTTCCGCGCGGCAGAATCTGGTTCGATATAGAGGAACGCCGCCATTACGTAATGTACGACGAAAAATTGTCGCCCGCGGCGAAAATAGTGGAAGAGGAAATCAAAAAGAATTTTCATTTGATCGATCCCGAATTTATGACCGATTTAATGTTGTATAAAAGCAGAATTCAGCCGGAAATTGCCGTAATCAAGCGCGTTTTCGGGGAGAAATAACGTAAAATAAGGCGTAAAAACGGTGTAAAATAAGCCGAATTTATTAAAAAACAAGGGTTTTTCTTACAAAAAACCCTTGTTTTTTAACATATTCAGGGGCGATTTTATACATATTTTGCCCGATTTTCAACACCTTTTTGAAAAAAGAAGCGCGCCCGCAAAAGCGGACGCGCCTGAAATTTTTATTACAACTTTACTTTCTGACGGCGAACTTATACATCTTCGCAAGCAAGCCGTCGGGAATACGATCTCTGTACTGACCGAGGTAGATAAATATCTTGCGGAAGAAGTCGTCGTTGTTGCCGCCTACGGCGTAATCGGGAATGTTGCTCATCGCGCCGTTGTATTTCAGAACGAACAGATTCGTGAACTGCTCTCTTTCTTTATCCGTAAGAGAAGCGATGAACGGATCGAACGTCTGCGTGGTGTAGTAGCTATTCGTTGCGGGCGCCGCAGGTGCCGGAGCCGCTGCGGGGGCAGGGGCGGGCGCGGGAGCAACGGGCGTAACTTCGGGTTCCGCTTCTTCTTCCCGGAACGAAGAGAAGTTGGGAATGACAAGCTGCTCTTCCTCTACCACGGGGGCGGGAGCCGGAACCGCTTCCACGGGAGCGGGAGCCGCTACGGGAGCCGACGCGGGCGTATATACGGGAACGTATACGGGCATGGGAGCGATGGGCGCTACGGGAGCCGTATAACCGTTTGCATATATGGGAGCGGGTGCGGGGGCAGGGGCGGGAACAGGGACCGGTGCGGGTTCTTCGGCGGGAGCCGCGGGCTGAGCAGTTTCTTCTTCTGCTGCTTCTTCTGCTTCCGATTCCTCGTACTCCTGTTGTTCCGCTTTGCGTTTTAATACGGATTTCGTGATGATGCAGAGAATCAGCTGAACAAGCGCGATTCCCGCGGCGGCAACGGCAAACCATTTTGCGTCGCCGAGCAAAGTCTTTTCGTTTACGCCCTTCGTAAAGCCGAAATCGATGAAGCACGCGGCAACGATGACGCCCGCCATAATCAGATTGATGACGTTGCGGAAAATATCGAATCCGTAGCCCTTTTTCATCGGCAGACGCGCGGTAGAGAAGTAGAACGCCAGAACGATGAACGAGAACGCCGCGATGATCGCCCATTTATAGAAGCCGCCCCACGTATGATTCTTGATAAAGAACTTCGTGTTATCGCCCATCAGAGCGGTGAGGTTGTTCAGCGTGGAGCCGTCTTTATTGTAATGCAGGTAAGCATAGCCGTATGCGCCTGCGAAAGCCGCCGTAAGAAGGAAGAGGATAAACGGAACAACCGCTTTGCCCTTGTTCTTTACGAACGAGTAAATCACGTAGAGAAGAAGCGAACCGCCGGCGATGCCGAGCACCGTGTAATCGAAAAGGAGCTTGTTCTTCATTGCGCCCGCCGCGGAAGTTTCGAAATTGTACATGGAGGAGAGCCACAGCGTAATAAGCGCATAACCGCCGAACGCGATAAGGTTCATGTAAGCGATGGTGCGTACCATTGCGGGAGCTTTTTTACCGGAGCACACGCCCACAAGCATGAAGACGATATTGAGTACGAACACTACGGGAATTACGTAGAGGAACATACTGTAAAGCATCGTGTGCTTATCGTAGTTGTTTAAGTAAGGAAGAAATTTGATTCCCTGAAATTTGGAGATCGTTGCGGGAGCGGACTGCGCGAGGTTGATCTGCTGACCGCCTGCCGTTACCGTGCCGATCGTTTTATAAAGTTCTGCCAGACCGTCTTTTTTGAAGAGATTCATGAACACTTTCAGAAGAGTGGTTTCGTTGGTGAAAACCAAAGTGCTGTTTCCCGCGACTTCCGCTTTTAAAAGCAGCGTAACGGGCAGAAAACACACCAGCGCGACGGGAGCGAGCGCAAGAAGCAGCGCAAGGATACGGCTGAAAATGCGCTTGGGGGCTTCGGGTTCCGTTTCGTCCGAAGCGAGGGCACCGAGTTCTTCACCGCTCAGGTCGTTCACGTTTACTTCTTTTTCGGGGTAATTTTTACTCATAATAAAAAAGTCTCCTAAAAAAAATTTCTTCTATAACGCAGTCAATAAAAAGCAATCAGGGGAGGAGTGAAACGTTTAAAAATCAGCCGTCGCCCGTCCTTTTTTTACTTTCGGGAATATTATACCATAATTCTTTTGTTTTGTCAATGATAAGAGCTGAAAAAAACGATAAATTTTAAACTTTTTTCGCTTCGGAAGCGGCTTGCGGCGCCGTAGAAAACGAAGAGAAATAATAGCGGAAAAGCGCCCGGAAAAGGGAAAGAAACAAAGAAAATTATATAAAAGGACGCGTGAACGAAAAAACAGGGGCGAAAACCCTTGAAATTTTTCGCGGAAAGTTGTATAATTATCCTTAGCGCAAGCGACGCAAACCGAAGGAGCAGAATGTATGAACGAACTGGAAAAAATCGTAACCGACGTATCGGAAAAACTGGGGGTAAGGCTGGGTTTCAGAGAAGAGAGTGCCGCCGAAAAAAACGAGGCGTGTTCTTCGGGGCCGCGTTCCGACGGAAAGCACACTTATTTCCGCTTTTCTTTCGCGGGGGAAACGTATACGGGCGTTCTGGACGGAGCTTCGAAAGCGGAGAAGAATTACGCCGCGCTGCTGCCCGCTTATCTTGCTTCGTTTGCGGAAAAAAACGCCGTATCGCAGGGAGAGTATCTGAAAAAAATGCTGCTCGGCGAATATTCGCAGACGGATGCGTATAAATATTCGGTGAAATTCGGCGTGAAAGAAAAACCGTGTTTCGTGCTGGCGATCAGATTCACGAAAGCCTACCCCGAAACGGAAGCGCTTTTGAAGCAGTACGCCGACGCGAAAGAGGACTGCGTTGTGAAATTCGACGATAAGAACTTCGTGTTCGTGAAAGCGGCGGAGCCTTCGGAAGAATATTCCTCGCCCGCGGAATACGCGGGATTTCTGGCGGGATTTCTGACGGAAGAGCTGGGCGCGCGGGTATGTATCGGCGCGGGATCGGTAACGGGGGGATTTCACGATTTGCAGCTTTCCTATTCGCGCGCGGTAACGGCGCTGCGTTACGCCGAAGTGTTTTCGGGCGGAGAAGGCGTGCATTCGTATAAGGAATACATGCTGGTGAAGCTGCTGGAAGAAGTGCCGAAATCGCGGCTGGACGAATTTCTGAGCGACATTACGGAAGAACAGATCCGCGAAGTGTTCGACGACGAGGAAATGCTTCTGACGGCGGAGAAATTTCTGAGCACTTCGCTGAACGTGAGCGAGACTTCCAGAGCTTTATATATGCACCGCAATACGCTTTTATACCGTCTGGACAAAATAGAAAAGGCAACCGGGCTGAATATCCGACTGTTTCCCGACGCGGTAACTTTTCGGATACTTATAATAATATACAAACTTTCGAAAAAGTAAAGTTGCGAAAAGACGGGCGAAAAAAGGCGGATTTTAGGGAATTGTCGATGAACGAGAAACTGCGGGAAGAGAGGGAATTTGATTGTGAGACCTCTATCGGCTCGCAAAAGCTCGCCGCTTTCCCCAAGGGGGAAAGCAAGAGATTGCATCAAAGGCAAAAATTAAAAATAGAAACGATACGCTACAATCCGTTATGGAACAGGCGAAGCCTGCCCGAAGGGGAAAGCAAGAAGACAGCGTATTTAACGATTGCCTTGAGAAATTACGGAAAACAAGTTAGTTACGCCTCTTGATGAAAATTTTCGATAAAAAATGTCAATACTGAATAAGTTACGCCCCTCACCACCTTGCTTCGCAAGGAGCCTCCCCCCGGGGGGAAGCCTTGACGTAAGGCAAGGCTTCACATTTTTGCCGAAGAAAATGAATGTAGTGAATTTTCAGCAGGCAAGGGGAAAGCCGCGAAAGAACGGTATTAAATAAGCATTGCACGAAGATACGGGATAAAATCAGGACGAAAAGGGAGAAGTATGGAAACCGAGAAACCGAAACGGAAAGACGAACAGACGACGGAAACAACAAAGCCGGAACAACTTTTTAAAAGCGCGACGAAAGCGGAGCAGAGCAACGAATCGGGCGGGAAAGACGGAAAATTCAAATCGTTTTTCAAAAAGAAACCTGCGCGGATCGCGGCGTGCGTTCTGGCGCTGTTCTGCGCGTTTTTCGGCGGCTTTTTCACTCATAAAGCCACGCTGCCGAAAGAAATCAATTCTTTGCTGTGGGCGAAAGAACGCATACAGAAAGATTATCTGTACGAGATTTCCGACGAAGAATTTTACGCGGGCGTGTTCGGCGGCGTAAATTCGCTTCTGGACAGGTATTCCGCGTACATGACGGCGGACGAGAACGACGAAGCCGTGAAGAAATCGGCGGGGCAATACAGCGGGCTGGGCATGTATTTCGTTTCCGCCACGGCGGAACAGGCGGGCATACTGACCGTTTCGCGCACGGCGGGAGGCTCTCCCGCGGAGGCGGCCGGAATTGCGGACGGCAGCAGGATTACGGGGTACGGCGCGACGGCGGATTCGATGACGGCGTGCGTTTCGCTTTCGGCGTTTATGGAATTCGCGGCGAAATACGCGGCTGGCGAAGAATTTTACGTGGAAGAAACGCGCTACCCGTACGGAGAGGAAAACAAGCGCGTCGTGAAGCTGCATAAGGCTTCGTTTACGGAACATTACGTTACGTACCGTTCTTCGTCGGCGGCATACGTGTATCCCGGCGCCGACGCGACGGAAACGGAAAAGCGTTTTTCGGTCGGCGGGGCGTTTGTTTTGCGGGCGTTGCCGGAAGATACGGCGTATATCCGCCTGACGCAGTTCAACGGCAACGCGGCGGCGGAATTCGAGGGGGCGATGAAAAGATTTTCGGCGGACGGAAAGAAAAATCTTGTGCTGGATTTGCGCGGCAACGGCGGCGGGGATATGGAAATTCTGCGTTCGATCGTTTCGTATTTCTGCAAAAATGCGACGGGAAAAACTCCCGCGGCGGCGAAAGCGGTGTACCGCGACGGAAAAACGTACGTATTCGACGCGAAGCGGAACGATTATTCCGCATATTTCGGCGCGGACGGAAAAGCGTACGTGCTGGCGGACGCGGGAACGGCTTCCGCTTCGGAGTGTCTTTTGGGGGCGATGCTGGATTACGGCGGTACGGAGTACGGGCGGGTGTGTCTGACGGCGGCTGCCGACGGTACGGCGAAAACATACGGCAAAGGCATTATGCAGACCACGCGGACGCGGTTTTTGTGGCGCAGCGAGGCGATTAAGCTGACGAGCGCGCAGATTTGCTGGCCCGTATCGGCTAAGTGTATTCACGGCGTCGGCATTACGACGGCGGACGGTTGCAAAAGCGTGGCGGCGAGCTACGCGCCGGACGGAGAAATTTCGGCGGGACTTGCGGCGCTGGGAATTACCGCGGCGTAATATATCGTATGTCGTAATATATCGCGCCGACGTAATATATCGCGCGGGCGGTTGGAGAACGACGGGAGCATATGCGACCGAGAGGATATTCGGCTGAGAGGATATTCGGCTGCCCCTCATCCGGCAAGGCAATGCCTTGCCACCTTCCCCCCAAGGGGAAGGCTTTTTCGCGCTGTTCTCATCAGAGAAAAAAGCGAACAGGGGAAAGCAAGAGTAGCGGTGGTTTTGCGCCGCTCTACTCGCAGGGATTGCCTGACGGCGGCAACCCGACGAGGATTCCCGCTGCCGCAGTTTTTTTTCGCGCTTTTATCTGTTGAGAGAAAGACGAAAAAAGGGGAGAGCGAGGAAAAAGTAGGGGGAAAGTCGGGCGGGGCAGGCGAAATTCGCGGTTATTTTTGTGCGGCTATGTAAAAACGGTTGAAAAATATGCGCGGATAGTGTATAATAATTTATGGTTTTGAAAAATTTGCGCGCATGCGCAGGACGCAGAGGCGCTCCCGTACGGAAGAACGGACGGGAAAACAAGGGTTAAAGAGGTTTTTTATTTATGGCTAAAGATTCGCAGTTCGTCGGTCAGATTGCCGACATCGAAAAGGACTTTCCGCAGTGGTACACCGACGTGGTGTTAAAGACGAAAATGGTGGATTACGGCCCCGTAAAGGGGACGATGGTGATCCGCCCGTACGCGTATGCGATCTGGGAAAACATTCAGCGCGAGATGGACAAGCGCTTCAAGGCGCAGGGCGTGGAGAACGCGTATTTCCCGCTGCTGATTCCCATGAGCTTTTTCACGAAGGAAGCCGAGCACGTGGAGGGCTTTGCGCCCGAAGTTGCCGTAGTAACGGTGGGCGGAGGCGAAACGCTTGCGGAGCCGCTTGTCATCCGCCCCACTTCCGAAACGATTATCGGAAGCATGTATTCGAAATGGATTCAGTCTTACCGCGATCTGCCGATGAAAATCAATCAGTGGTGCAACGTAATGCGGTGGGAGAAAACCACGCGGCCGTTTTTAAGAACAAGCGAATTTTTGTGGCAGGAGGGGCATACGGCGCACGCCACCGCGGAAGAGGCGGAAGAAATGACGATGCGCATGCTTGGCGTGTACAAGGAATTTGCGGAAAACTGTCTTGCGATTCCCGTGATTACGGGCAAAAAAACGGAAAAGGAAAAGTTTGCGGGCGCGGTTGCCACGTACGGCATGGAAGCGATGATGCACGACGGAAAGAGCTTGCAGGCGGGAACTTCGCATTATCTCGGTCAGAACTTCGCGAACGCGTTCAACATTAAATTTCTGGACGCGGACGGGGTGCAGAAGGCGGCGTATACGACGTCCTGGGGCACTTCCACGAGAATGATCGGCGGGATTATCATGACGCACGGCGACGAACGCGGGCTGGTGCTGCCGCCCGTGGTGGCGCCGATTCAGTGCGTGATTGTGCCTGTGGCGGCGCATAAGGCGGGCGTTCTGGATAAGTGCCGCGAGGTGGAAAAGAGGCTTGCGGCGGCGGGCGTGAGAGTGAAACTGGACGATTCGGACAACTCGCCCGGCTGGAAGTTCAACGAATGGGAAATGAAAGGCGTGCCCGTGCGGCTGGAACTCGGTCCGCGCGACATCGAAAACGGAAAGATGGTTTGCGTACGGCGCGACACGCACGAGAAGGCGGAATATGCGCTGGAAAATGCGGAAAGCGTGGTAACGGCGTTGCTGGAAAACGTGCAGAAGGATATGCTGGAAAGCGCGCGCGCGCGGCGGGATAAGCGGATTGTGTATGCGGACGACGTGGCGGGGATTCTCGCGGGCGTGGAAGGCGGCAATTTCGTGAAAGCGGGCTGGTGCGGTAAGCGTTGCTGCGAAGATAAAATCAAGGAACAGACCGCCGCTACGGCACGCGTTTACGCCGAGGGAGAAACCGCGGAAAAATGCGCGGTGTGCGGCGAAAAGGCGGAGCATATGGTGATTTTTGCCCGCGCTTACTAAGTTTGAGTCGCGGTTGAATTTGAAATGCGAAATATACTAATGTGAAAAAACGGCAGAAAACGCCGTTTTTTTACGTATTTTTGCGGCTTTCGGGGAAAATAAAGGCATAGTCGCTTGACGAAAACGGAAAAAAATGTTATGATATTTTTATGGAAAAAGAAGAGGATGTTTATAAGCGAATCGGAAAGAATATCGCCGCCTACCGCAGGAATGCGGGCATTACGCAGGCGGAGCTTGCCCGGAAGATAAATTACTCCGATAAATCCGTTTCCAAATGGGAATCGGGAAACGGCGTTCCGGACGTGCTGGTGCTGATGCGGCTTGCCGAGTTGTTCGGCGTGAGCGTGAACGATCTGGTGGGCGAAAGCCCCAAAGAACGCGCCTCGAATACCTTTATGCGGGTGATGGTGCTTCTGATTTCCAGCGCGCTGATATGGCTGATTGCCACGGCGACGTTTGTGGCGATGAAAATTTTTGCCTCCGCGCACGGTGCGTGGTGGCTTGTTTTCGTATATGCGATTCCCGCGAACGCGGCGATGCTTGCCGTGTTTGCCGCGGCGTTCAGGCAGCGTACAACCCGTTTCGTTTCGATTACGGTGTTGATATGGGGCGTGATTTTAAGCACGTTTTTAACGTCGCTTGTGATTTCGAAAAACAACGGGACCGCGGGCGCGGGCGATTTATGGTTTATTTTCCTGTTGGGGATTCCTTTGCAGGTGGCGGAAACGTTATGGTTCTGCCTGCGGCGCGCGCGGGCGAGGCAGAAGGCGCTTTACGGCGGCACCGCCGGAAACGAGCTGTTAAAAAGCGCGGAGGAAGCGGACAAGGAAAGATTTTCTTAAGCGGCGGCAAGAGGAAACGAAACGTTTTGAGAAACGGAAAAAGCGCGGTTTTATACGGCGCGGAAACCGGAATAATGCGGGGTTCGGGGAACGGGTAAGACAATGCTGTGTTGCGTTTGCAGAAAAAACAGAGCCGTGAAAATGCACGAGCGGGAGGCGGACGGGAAAACCGTGCGCGAATATTATTGTTCCGCTTGTTTTGCGCGGCTGTTTCCCGAAATTTCTTTCGAACCGAAATCGAAGCGGGACGAAGGCGGCGCCGACGATGCGCGGGGAGAAAAGAAAGAGCGGAGATGTCCTTTTTGCGGAACCGGGGCGAGAGAGTATTACAAGACGAAACTGCTCGGCTGCCCGGAGTGTTACCGATACCTGTTTGAAGAAATTAAAGAGAGCGTGTTTGCGATGCAGGGCGACGAGCCGCACCGAGGGAAATGTCCGGCGGGAACGTCCGCGGAAACGCCGTCGGCGCCGACGCGGAACGGAAATTTTGCGGGGTACGGAGAAGCGGAACAGCTGACGATTTTCGGCGCGGAAAGGAACGGGAAATCCGTCGCGCGCGGCGCGGGAAAGGAGAGGTTGCGATGAATACGGGAACCCCCGAATATTTGCAGAAAACGGTAACTTCCACGCGGATACGGCTGGCGAGAAACGTGCGCGGATATTACTTTCCTCATTTATTATCGGACGAAAACGCGCGGGAGATTGTGGGGCTTGTGCGGCGGGCGCTGAAGAAGCTGGATAACTTCCGCGAGTACGATATAGGCAGAATTTCGCGCGACGACGCGGAACTTCTGGTGGAAAAGCACCTGATTTCGCCTGCGCTGGCGGGAAAAAAGAGCGGCGCGGCGTTTGTGTGTTTCGACGAAAACGCGCTGCGGGACGACGAAATTTCGGTGATGGCGAACGAAGAGGACCATCTGCGCGAACAGTATATCGTGAAAGGGTACGATTTGTACAAGGCGTACGACCGTCTGAGCGGGATAGACGACGCGCTTTCCGCGGAGCTGCCGTTTGCGTTTGACGAAAAGCTGGGGTATCTGACGGCTTGCCCGAGCAATTTGGGAACGGGGCTGCGGGCTTCGGTGATGATGTTTTTGCCCGGACTATCGAAAGACGGCGTGATTAGAGAGATTCTGCCGAATTTGCGAAAAAACGGGCTGACGGTGCGCGGATTTTTCGGCGAAGGTTCCGGGGCGGAAGGGTATTCGTATCAGGTGAGCAACGAGCGCACGCTGGGACTTTCGGAAGAGGACGTATTATCGCATATGGAAGAAGTGGCGCTTTCTTTAACGGAGCTGGAAATACGGCACCGCGAACGCATGAAAAAAGAGGGGGGCGCGAAGCTGAAAGACAGGTGCCTGCGCGCGTACGGAACGCTTTTAAACTGCGCCGTGCTGCCGTGGGAGGAGTATTCGGAAAAAATTCTGGACGTGCGCCTCGGAATCGCGCTGGATTACTTCGAAACGACGGATTCGGTGTCTTTGGTGAATTTTCTGTATAATATGCGCCCGCTTTCGTTCCGCCGCGGCAACCGCGTAACGGGCGGCGAGGAAGAATGCAATATCCGGCGCGCGGAGATAGTGGGAAAGGTGCTGCCGGAACTGGTTGTCCGCGCTTTGTGAGAAAAGCCGATCTGACGGGGAATAAGGCGGAGCGGCGCGTATCATTGTTGCTGCGCGGAGGGCGTTGATGGTTGCAGACCTCTTCAGTCTGCTTGCGCAGACAGCTTCCCCGAAGGGGGAAGCCGGGAAAGGGCGAATTGCGCAGACAGCTTTCCCGAAGGGGGAAGCCGGGAAAGCAGGAACGATTCCGCGGCGTGCGGGCATAAAAATAGATGAGGTTTATACACATAGAAGGATGAGAATACGGGGAAAGCGTTTTCGCAAGGCGATTTTGTGAATATCATCGGAGCGGGCGGTGCCCGGACAAAAGGTGCAGAATATGGATTACAGAGAAAAAATGACGGCGAATTTAAAACAGGCGATGGGTGTGGCGAACGACGTTTCCGTGCAGAACGGCGTTACTTACATCGGCAGCGAACATCTGATTTATGCCTTTTTATCGATGCCCGCATGCGTGGCGTACCGCGTGCTGACGGAAAAGATTTCGTTTACGAAATATTCCGAGGCGTTTATTCGCAATCTTGATAAAAATACGCGCGCGCAGGGGTTGACGCCGCGGACGAAAGAAATGTTTCTGCGTGCGGTGCAGCTGGCTTCGAAATCGGGAGAAAAAGCGGGTACGGCGCATTTTCTGCTTGCCGTACTGGAACAGGAAAATTGTTTTGCCGTGAAAATTTTGCGCCTGTTGGGCGTGGATACCGCCGAAATGAAACGGCGGGTTACGGAAGAATTGCGCGAAAGGTTAGTTCCCTCTGAAGAGGGGGGGACTAACCTTTCACGGGGAGAGCGCAGCGGGCCTTCTTCCGGCGAGGATGGGAGCGACGCTTCGGGCGAAAACAAAGGGTATGCCGCGGGCAACGGGTATACGAAAGGCGATTCCGGGGCGGACTATCGCTTCGGCGGCACGGCGTTTAACGGACGGGACGAGGGAACGGACGCGTTCGGCGACGTCGGGAACGATTCGGTCGGCACGAAAAAGGGCGGCGCGGCAAAAGCTTCGGGGGAGAGTCTGTTTGCGGACGAAAAGTTAATGCGGTTCGGCGTGGATTTGACGGAGCGGGCGAGAAAAGGCAAGCTTGACCCGGTAATCGGCAGAGAAAAAGAGATAGAAAAGCTGGTGCAGGTACTGTGCCGCCGTTCGAAGAACAATCCCGTGCTGATCGGCGAGCCGGGCGTGGGAAAAAGCGCGATTGCGGAAGGGCTGGCGCAGTTGATTGCGGCGGGAAACGTGCCGGAACAGCTGTTCAATAAAAAAGTGTTTTCCGTGGATCTTGCCGGGATGCTGGCGGGGGCGAAGTATCGCGGCGAATTCGAAGAGCGGCTGAAAGATCTGATGCAGGCGGTTACGGACGACGGGGATATTCTTTTGTTCATCGACGAAATTCACACGCTGGTGGGCGCGGGGGCTTCTTCGGAAAACACGATGGACGCGGCGAATATTTTAAAGCCGCTTCTTGCGCGCGGCGAGATGCAGATTGTGGGCGCCACCACGATAGAAGAGTACCGGAAATACATCGAAAAAGACGGCGCGCTGGAACGCAGGTTTACCCCCATTATGGTGGAGGAGCCGTCGAAAGACGCGGCGATCGGTATTCTGAAAGGGTTGCGCCCGCGTTACGAAAAGCATCACGGGCTGCGCATTTCCGACGAGGCGATAGAGGCCGCCGTAACGCTTTCCATGCGGTACGTAACGGACAGATACCTGCCGGATAAGGCGATTGATTTAATCGACGAGGCGGCTTCGCGGGCGCGTATCGTAAAAGGCGGCGGCGAAGAGACGGCGGAGATAGAAAAAAAGGCGGAAGAAAAGGAACAGGAACGCAGGCTGTATATGGCGCGCGGGGATTTCGCGCGGGCGACGACGGCGCTGAAAGAGAAGCGGGAGCTGGAAGAACGGGCGGAAAACGAACGGCGCGTGAGCGAGATGAAAATCGGCGCGGACGGCAGGTATGTGCTGGGTAAAGAACAGATTGCCGCGATTATCAGCGCGAAAACAAAAATTCCTCTGACGAAAATCACGCAGGCGGAGGGCGAAAAACTCATGCGCCTCGAAGAGGACCTGCACAAGCGGATCGTGGGGCAGAACGAAGCGGTTTCCGCCGTGGCGAGGGCGATACGTCGGGCGAGGGCGGGGCTGAAAGATCCGTCAAGACCGATCGGTTCGTTTATCTTCGTGGGACCGACGGGCGTGGGAAAAACCGATTTGTGCAAGGCGCTTGCCGAGACGTTGTTCGGTTCGGAAGAGCAGATGATACGACTCGATATGAGCGAATATATGGAAAAATCGTCCGTTTCGAAGCTGATCGGGGCGGCGCCGGGGTACGTGGGGTACGACGATTTGAAGGCGGGGCAGCTGACGGAGAAGGTGCGGACGAAGCCGTACTGCGTGGTGTTGTTCGATGAGATTGAAAAAGCGCATCCGGACGTTTTTAATCTTTTGCTGCAGCTTCTGGACGACGGCAGGTTGACGGACAATAAGGGGCGGACGGTGAGTTTTAAAAACGCCGTGGTGATTCTGACAAGCAACGTGGGGGCGGCGGAAAAGCCGGATACGGTGCGTGCCGGCACGCTTGGTTTCGGCAGGGAAAGTGGGTATCCGGGCGGCGGAAATCAGAGTGCGTACGGCGGGTACGGAAGCGAAAACAACGGGGGTATGGGCGGTACGAACGCACAAAACGGCACGGAAGAAAGCGCGGCGGAGCGGCGGGCGTACGCGGAGATGAAAGACAGAATTACGGCGGCGTTGAAAGAGAGATTCCGTCCGGAATTTTTAAACCGTCTGGACGACGTGATTGTGTTTCATCGGTTGTCTTTGGCGGACGTGGAGAGAATCGGCGGGAAGCTGCTGGATTCGTTGGCGGCGCGGCTTTTAGAGCAGCGCGGGATTGTTTTGTGCGTAACGGACGAGGCGAAACGGCAGCTGGCGGAAGAAGGGTATGAGCCGGAACTGGGCGCGCGGGAGCTGAAACGCGTGGTGCAGCGGAAAATCGAGGACAGATTGTCGGAAGAGATTCTGCTGGGCAGGATTTCGGCGGGCTCGCGGGTTACGGTGGATTGCCGCGGCGGGCAGTTTGTGTTTTTAAGCTGAGCGGCGGCAAGGGCGCGGTAGAAAAGGCGGCGGAGTATGGAAGAAGAAAAGAAGTACGAAAGAGAAAAAATCGCTGTGGTTACGGGCGGCGTGCGGGGAATCGGTCTGGGGATTTCTCTGGCGCTGAAAAAGAAAGGGTACAGGGTGTACGCGCTGTATTCGAAAGACGAGAAGTCGGCTGCCGCGGCGCAGGGCGAAGGCGTGATTCCCGTGAAGGCGGACGTGAGAAACGAGGCGGAAATCGTAGCGTTTTTCTCGGTGCTACGACATGTGGACGTATTGGTGAACAATGCGGGCATTGCCGTTGCGGCGCAGTTGCAGGATACTTCCGCGGAGATGCTGGACGAGCTGTACGCCGTGAACGTGCGCGGGGCGTTTCTGTGCGCGCGGGAGGCGGCGAAAAAGATGATTTCCGAGCAGAGCGGGTGCATCGTAAACGTTTCTTCGGTGTGGGGAGAAGCGGGGGGAAGCTGCGAAAGCGCGTATTCGGCAACGAAGGGCGCGTTGATTGCGCTGACGAAAGCTTTGGCAAAAGAGCTGGGATATTCGGGAATCCGCGTGAATTGCGTTTCGCCCGGAGTGATCGATACGACGATGAACGCGCGGCTTACGGCGGAGGATATGGAAGCGCTGCGGGAGGAGATTCCGCTGGGAAGAATCGGTAAGCCGGAGGACGTGGCGAACGCGGTAACGGGGCTGATTGAAAGCGAATATGTTAACGGGGCGGACGTGCCCGTCAACGGCGGTTTTTACGTTTGACGGCGTAATTGCTTTTTGCCGTTGAGAAAAAAAAGGGGCGGCTGCCTTATTGTTTGAAAATTTTCAAACAGAAAACAAGTTGCGCCCCTCATTCGCCTCGCTGTTGCTCGGCACCTTCCCCCCGGGGGGAAGGCATGAAGCGGACGGCTATTTTTGCTGTCTTTGCGGTAGAAAAAATCATGGGGAAGCCTATATTAAGACATAAACTTAAAATATAAACGATAAGCTGCAATCCGCTATGAAACAGACGAAGCCTGCCCGAAAGGGAATAAAGGGGGCGGCTGCCTTATTGTTTGAAAATTTCAAACAGAAAACAAGTTGCGCCCCTCATTCGCCTCGCTGTTGCTCGGCACCTTCCCCCCGGGGGGAAGGCATGAAGAGGCTGACTATTTTATGCAGGCAAGAGAAAAAGAAAAAAAATTGAAAAAACTTGTGAAAACAGTGTGAAATCGCTTGCCTGTTTTGTGCGGCGATGATATAATAAAGTTATAAAAAATTTATTTTTTCGCGGGGCGCGCCCCCTTGTTTTAACTTATCCTGACAAATAATCGGATAAGTTAAAACAAGCCGAAACGCAGCGAAAAGAAGGAGATAACAATATGAAATCAGGTGGTTTTTTCAAAAAATTCGGCGTGTGCGCTCTTTCGGCGGCATTGTGCGTTTCGGCGTTTTCCGCGTGCGGTAAAACCGACGGCAAGGGCGACAAAATCGACGGCAACACCGATATTGCGACGGTGAAGTCGGAACAGGTGAAAGACGAAGCGGCGTGGAAAGCGGCGTTCGACGTTTCGAAATTTACGAATTTCTCGATGAAAGAAGAAGATAAAAGTACGCAAGCCGGCGTTACCCAAGAAGGCAGACTTGTGTATAAGTTTGTCGGGGATAAGGCGTACTATTCGACGTATCAGAAGAAGAGCACGGACGAAAACGAGCAGCACGATATTTTCTTTGCGAAAACCAACGAAGTCTGGGCGGCGTACGGCATAAATTATAAAAACGGCGCGAAAATTTCCGAAAGCGCGTACGATATGGAAAATCATTCCGAGTACGAATATATCATTTCGGGCGAAATGGGGATTACTCCCGTAAGTCAGCTTGCTCAAACGGTTACTTTCGATAAAGTTACTTACGACGAAACCGCAAAAGGTTACTTATATGAAGTGGAAGGACAGGGCACGGCGACGATTAAAATCGCGGACGGCTTATTCGCGGGATATATCATGAAAACCGAGTCCGGCGAAGGCGACGAGAAAGTCGTTATGGAAATGAAAGTTTCGTATTATGATATAGGTTCCACTTCGATTTCGTTGCCGGAAAAAATGGGCAAACCCGCCGAAGATAAGAAAGACGAGGATAAAAAGGACGACGAAAAGAAGGATGACGATAAGAAACCGGGTGTGGTTTTAACGGCGGATACGGATTTTGAGGCGCTGAAGTCGGAAAAAGTTGATGAGGCGGGTTGGAAAAAAGCGTTTGATTACGCTTCGTATAAGAATTTTACCTCTTATACTGCTTACAGAACGACGAATTCTTATGCCGTACAGAAAGCAACCGAAGCAGGCGGATTTCTGAAGATAGGTTCTTACGAACTGTATTGCTACATAGGGCCGGACGGCGCGTATAAAATGTCGGACGGCAAGACCGAAAAGACGTGTGCGAGCGTGTTTATCCGGAACGACATTCCCATTACGATGAATTATTCCTGCATGTGTCCCGATTTTTCGAATTATTTTTGGAATTTCAGCTATAATGAATCGAGAGGCGTTTACGAATATAAGGGAGGTCTGAAAACAAACGCTTATTTCGCCGAGGGAAATTATTCTACGTATTCGAGCGTGCGATTAAAAATAGTGAACGGGTTGCTGGCATACATAGACGTAGAAGATAACGGAGAACCGGACAACAGAAAAACTACGAAATTTTACGATTTCGGTACAACGGTTGTGGAATTGCCCGAATTCGACGAAAAGAAACCGGGCGTGGTTTTAACGGCGGATACGAATTTTGAGGCGCTGGAATCGGAAAAAGTTGACGCGGCGGGTTGGGCGAAAGCGTTTAATCCCGCTTCGTATAATAATTTTACGGCTCTTGCATATTATGATTCTATAAAAAGTTGCGTGGTTCAAAAATCTACGGGTACTTCCGGCTTTTTCGGGTTAAAGGGTACTACCGAGAACGATTTGTATCTTTACAAAAACGCTGACGGTAAATATATATATAACATGAACGGCACGGAAACGGACATGTCGGATATGGGCACGTATTTTATGCGCGACGGAATGCCTGTGCTTTTGAATTATTCGTGCTTATGCCCGAATTTTGCGAAATTTTTTGCGGAATTTACGTATGATGAAACGAAAAAATCTTACGTATACGCCGGCAAAGGAATACGCACAAACGATTATTTCCTTACGGGCGGAGATTATGCGGATTACGTGAAAGTAGAATTGAAAATCGTGAACGGCTTGGTGGCGTACGTCAGCGTTGAAGATTCGAGCGGGAATAAGGATAATACGAAATTTTACGATTTCGGTACGACGGCGATAACGCTGCCTGCGACTGGAAAATAAGTTTTGTTTTTTGTTTGCGACAGAGATAAACGCCCTCCGGAAAAGATTTTTCCGGAGGGCATTCGTTCGCAAAAGAACTTCCCGATTGAATTTCCCGATTGAACGGCGCGGTTTCCGTTGACTTTTCCGCTTAAATTCAATATAATCGGTATATGACACGGTATGCGGCATGCCGCGGCGTTTTTTACGGAAAAAATTTTTTCGCGTTTTTTGTAACCTTTTTCGTATCCGGACGTCTTATAAGTGCAAGTACTTGAAGCGCAAAGCGAAAAAATACGAAAACAAGGAGTATGAAAAACAATGAAAAACATGAAAAACAAAATGAAAAAACTTACGGCAGGCGCATTTGCCGGCGCGCTGTTCCTGTGCGGATTTACGGCGTGCGAAACGAATAACAACGGCGAGAAAAATTTCAATATTACAAGAGCGCAGGCGGAATCGATTGCGCTTATGCATTCGGGCGTGACGGAAAACGTCGTAACGACGCAGAAAGTAAGCGCGGAAGAGAAAGACGGCGGCAGGTATTATTACGTGGAATTTGTATGCGGAAACGTGAAATACGCTTATCGCATCGACGGCGACACGGGGGATATCGTAAAACTTTCGGTGAACGGACAGAACGTGGCGAAAGACGATTTGCCCGCCGCGCCTTCGGCTCCGGACGCGAATTATATCGGCGAAGCCCGCGCGAAAGAAATTGCTTTGCAGCACGCCGGATATGCTGAAACGGACGTCAGGGAACTTGAAACGGACTTCGATTTCGACGACGGCATGTATTTGTACGAAGTGGAATTTTCTTACGGCGAAAGCGATTACGAATACGAGCTGATTGCCGCCACGGGGGGAATATATACTCTGGAAATCGACGATTTCAGCGTTATCGTTCCCGTACCGGCGGATGCTTCTCTTTCGTATATTTCCGTGGAGCGCGCGAAAGAAATCGCGCTGGCGGACAGCGGAATTTCTGCGGAAAACGCGACGTTTACCAAGGCGAAATTCGATAAAGACAACGGCGTGCATATCTATGAAATCGAATTCTCCGCGGGCGGTACGGAGTATGAATACGAGATGAATGCCGTAAGCGGCGCGATTATCGAACGAAAAATCGACGGGGTAATACAACTTCCTTCGGACGGCGCCGAATATATCGGGGCGGACGCGGCGATTGAAATTGCTTCGGCGCATTCGGGAATAACGCAAAGCGATATGCTGAAGAAGGAAGCGAAGCTGAAAATAATAAAAGGCGCATACGTATACGAAGTGGAATTCGAAACGCCCGAATACGAATTCGAATATCTGATAGACGCTAAAACGGGGAAAATACTTTCCGCGGAAAAGGAGCTTAACGACTGAAAATGAAAAACGACGTAGTGGAGGAGTTGTTTGTAAAATATTATAACGACGCGCTGCTCTACGTCCTGTCTTTATCGGGAAACAAAGCTTTGGCGGAGGACGCGGTATCAACGGCGTTTTTCAAGGCGTTGCGAGGCGGCGACGGCGAAATAAAAAGTTTTAAGCCGTGGCTGATGAAGGTTTGCCGGAACGTGTGTTTCGATATGCTGAAACATCGGAAACGGTATGCCGCGATTGACGAAAGCATGAAAGACGAAAGCGAAAACGCCGTTGATAAAATTATCAGGGACGAGAGGTACAAAGCGCTGTACCGGGCGATAGCATTACTGCCGGATACGCAAAAAGAGGCGGTGTTGCTGTTCTACTTCGAAGAACTGCGCATCAAAGATATTGCGGGCGTTACGGGAAAAACGGAAGATTACGTGAAGGTGCTTTTATACAGGGCGCGCGAAAATATGAAAAATATTCTGGAGAGAAAACAATGAGTTTCGAAACGTTGTACGAAAAATACATGAACGGCACGGCGAGCGAAGAGGAACGCGTTTATGTGGAAGAAGAGATTGCCAAAGCGAGAAAATTGGGAGAAATTCTCGAAGCGGCGGAAAAGGATAAAGCGAAAAGCGCTTCGCCTTCGGGCGGCGCGGACGGGGAAAACGTCTGCCTTGCGCCGGAAGATATTTTAGAGGACGCAGACGCGGAACAGGTAAAAAAAGCAAGAAAACGGCACAGAATACGTTCGTCGGTGCGGGCGTTTCTGATTTCGCTGGTTTCCGCAATCGTTGTGGCGGGCGCCGTAACGGGAGGCGTTATCGGCACGGCGACGGGGGCGGCGAAAAAACAGACGAAAATTTCGGAAACGCAGGCGAAAACGATTGCTCTGGAATATTATTCGGCGAATTGCGCTTCATCGGAAGCGACGGGGGGCGCCTACATCAAAAATTTTGAAAAAGACCTTGAATTTACGAAGAATCTGAAAAATTCGTTTTACAAATATAAACTTGCGGTAAGTCGTCTGGGCGGATATAAAATCGAAATAGAAATCGATTCACGTACGGGAGCGGTAACTTTGGTGGACTGGCAGTGAGCCGCTGCAAAAACGGGTTTCGGCACGGACGGCATAGAAAAACCGAGTGCATAGAACACTCGGTTGAACGTGGAAATGCTATTTATCGTTTGATTTTTAGTCCGAAATAATCTCTTAAAAAAAACAAAACGAACTTTGAATTTTCATCAAGGTTCGTTTTTTCTTGTTTGTGTGTGTACGACAAAATCTCGTTTTTCGGGCGATTTTTGAGAGTGTGTCGGACAATTTCAATCTTTTTCATCTCTAAAAATCGGAATTTTCAAATTAGTCTTTGCAAATAACCTTTGAACCTTCACCATCAATTACAATTCCCTGACGGTTGTTAATTG
>ENA-UERK01000263-UERK01000263.1-human-gut-metagenome-genome-assembly--contig:-NODE-263-length-49250-cov-6.120290_pt1 | contig 49250 bp, 41 predicted proteins | sample MGYA00242957_ERZ507957 | MGnify/ENA primary metagenome ERZ507957 (study PRJEB26167, sample SAMN06115538) | human gut metagenome | host: Homo sapiens | place: China:Heilongjiang | collected 2015-11-06...
CTTATACACGATCTTGCTCTCGTACAGCTCGTCGGTGATGGGGGCGAACACCTCGGCGGGCAGCTCCACCCGGACGCCGATGTCCACGCGATTGGACTTGGTGGGGATATCCAGCGCCTCGCACACGGACTCCATCCACTTGCTGCCGCTGCGTCCCACGGAGATGATGCACTTGCTGCCGCAGAATGTGCCCTTATCTGTCTCCGCCTGATAGCTGCCGTCGTCCAGAACGGTCAGGGCCTTCACCGGCGTCAGGAAGTGGAAGTCGATATGCTCCTTCAGCTGGGCGTACAGGTTCTCCAGTACCTTGTAGTTGATATCCGTGCCCAGATGCCGCACGGAGGCGTCCAGCAGGTGGAGATTATTTTGCAGGCACAGACGCTTGAAACCGCTGTCCGCCGTGGAGTACAGCTTGGTGCCGGCGCCGCCGCAGGCCACGTTGATCTCGTCCACGTAGCGCATGAGCTCCATGGCCTTCTGCTTGCCGATGTACTCGTACAGCGTACCGCCGAACTCGTTGGTCAGGTTATACTTGCCGTCGGAGAAGGCGCCGGCGCCGCCGAAGCCGTTCATGATGGCGCAGGTCTTGCAGTGGATACAGGACTTGATCTTGTCGCCGTCGATGGGGCAGTGCCGCTTCTCCAGCGGGTTGCCCGCCTCCAGCACTGCCACCTTCCACTCGGGCTTACGCTGCATCAGCTCATAGGCGGAGAAGATGCCGCCGGGGCCCGCGCCGATAATCAGAACATCATATTTCATAATAGAAGAGACCCTCCTTCGTTTGGTATCATGTCACGTGGTAAACCATTGTACAGTATACCCGAAGCGGCGGCGGGACACAATTCTTTTTTCCTTATCTCTCCTATTATCCATCATATTTGCATTTTCAACTTTTCAATTCCGGCTGAATCTGGTACAATGGGAAAAAACTCTCAGGGGGGTACAGCCATGAGCCGTGCAGACCAGATCTTCAAGCAGAATTGCCGCGATATCCTGCAAAACGGGGTGTGGGACACTGACCAGCAGGTGCGTCCCCACTGGGATGACGGCACGCCTGCCCACACCGTGAAAAAGTTCGGTATCGTCAACCGCTACGACCTGCGTCAGGAGTTTCCCATCCTGACGCTGCGCCGCACCTACTTCAAGACCTGCATCGACGAGCTGCTGTGGATCTGGCAGCAGAAGTCCAACAATATTCACGACCTGCGGGGTCACATCTGGGACAGCTGGGCCGACGAGACCGGCTCCATCGGCAAGGCCTACGGCTATCAGCTGGCAGTAAAGCACCAGTACCCCGAGGGGGAGATGGATCAGGTAGACCGCGTGCTGTACGACCTGAAGCACAACCCCGCCAGCCGCCGTATCCTCACCAACATCTACAACTTTCAGGACCTCCACGAGATGGCCCTGTACCCCTGCGCTTACTCCATGACGTTCAACGTCTCCGGACATACCCTCAACGCCATCCTGAACCAGCGCAGTCAGGATATGCTGGCCGCCAACAACTGGAACGTGGTGCAGTACAGCGTGCTGGTCCACATGATGGCCCAGGTGTCCGGTCTGGAGGCCGGCGAGCTGGTCCACGTCATCGCCGACGCCCATATCTACGACCGCCACGTGCCCATCATCGAAAAGCTGCTGGAAAAGGACGAGCGTCCCGCTCCGCAGCTCGTGATGGACAAGTCCGTCACTGATTTCTACCGGTTCACACGGGACAGCTTCTCGCTGGAGGGCTACGATCCCCAGCCCTTTGACGACAAGATCCCCGTGGCCATTTAAGGAGGAGCGCCCATGTACGCCATCGCAGCCGTAGACCAGAACTGGGGCATCGGGCGGGACAACGCCCTGCTGTTCCACATCTCCGCCGACATGAAGCGCTTCCGCGCCCTGACGGAGGGCAAGACCGTCCTCATGGGCCGCAAGACCCTGCAATCCCTGCCCAATGGCAGGGGACTGCCCCACCGCCGCAACATTGTCCTCACCGGCGATCGGGACTTTGCCGCGGAAAATGCGGAGATCGTCCATTTCCCCGTGGAGGCGGTGTTTCAGGCCGGGGAGGACGCATGGATCATCGGTGGAGAAAGCGTCTACCGCCGGTTTCTGCCCCTGTGCGACCGCGTGTATATCACCAAGATCTTTGCCGACGGTCACGCCGACGCCTTTTTCCCCGATCTGGACAGCGATCCCCACTGGCAGGTGGACACCGAGAGCGAGATCATGGAGGACAACGGCCTGCGCTACCAGTTCGTGGAGTACGTCCCCGCCGCGCCGGAGGAGGACGATCTTCTTCTATCAGAGGAGGAACCCCCTCAGGAGCCGCCCCAGTTTGCGCCGCCCGCCGACTTCTCCGTGTTCAGTGGGTTTTAACGCCATGGCACATCCGGACACCGACATCCGCTATATCAAGGGCATTGGCGAGACCCGCGCCAATGCCCTGAACAAGCTGGGCATCCGCACACTGGAGGATCTGCTGTCCTACTTCCCCCGGCGCTGGGAGGACCGGACGCTGGAGCGCCCCATACGGGAGCTGGCCGTGGGCGAATACGCCTGTGTGCGGGCCATGCTGGCGGGTGACCCCACTGCCAGCCGCATCTCCGGCGGCCGCACACTGGTGAAGGTGCGTGCCGTGGACGACAGCGGCGCGCTGGATGTGGCCTTCTTCAATCAGGACTACCGCCGCACCAGTCTCCACAAGGGCGAGACCTATATCTTCTACGGTAAGGTGGAGGGCGACCTGCTGCGCCGCCGCATGACCAATCCGGTGGTGGAGCCGGAGGGGCGGCAGCTGCTGACGGGCCGCATCATGCCCATCTATCCCCTGGCCGCCGGTGTCAGCCAGACCCTGCTGGCCAAGGCCATGCGGCAGGGGCTGGACGCCTGCCGCGACCTGCTGCCGGACGTACTGCCGGATGAGGCGCGCCGCGCCTACCACCTGTGCTACACCGGCTATGCCTATGAGAACATCCACTTCCCCGACTCGCCGGAGGCGCTGGACATCGCCCGCCGCCGTCTGGTGTTCGAGGAGCTTTTCGTGCTGGCCTGCGGCCTGCAGCTGCTGCGCTCCCACCGGGAGACAGGCCGCGGCCCCGCCTGCAAAAATCTGAGCCTTACGCCCTTTTACAACGCCCTGCCCTTCGCCCTCACCGGCGCCCAGCGCCGCGCCGTGGAGCAGGCCGTCTCCGACATGACCTCCGGCCGCGTCATGAACCGCCTGTGTCAGGGCGACGTGGGCAGCGGCAAGACCATGGTGGCCGCGGCCTGCGTCTGGTTCGCCGCCCGGAACGGCTGGCAGTCGGCACTGATGGCTCCCACGGAGATCCTGGCCCGCCAGCACTACGAGAATCTGGCCCCCCTGTTCGCCCGCTTCGGGCTGCACTGTGCCCTGCTCACCGGCTCTACCCGCGTCAGGGAGCGCCGTGCCATTCTGGCAGGGCTGGCCGACGGTACCATTGACCTGTGCATCGGCACCCATGCCCTGCTGACGGAGGACGTGCAGTACGCCCGTCTGGGACTGGTCATCACCGACGAGCAGCACCGCTTTGGCGTGGGCCAGCGGGCCGCCCTGTCCAAAAAGGCGGACTCGCCCCATATGCTGGTGCTGTCCGCCACCCCCATCCCCCGCACGCTGGCCCTCATCATCTACGGCGATCTGGACGTGTCCATCATCGATGAACTGCCCCCGGGCCGCCAGAAGGTGGACACCTTCGCCGTGGGGGAGTCCTACCGTCAGCGGCTCAACGGCTTCATCCGCAAACAGGTGGCCGAGGGTCATCAGGTGTTCATCGTCTGCCCGCTGGTGGCGGAGGACGACCAGCTCCCCGATGAGCGGAAGGCGGTGACCGCCTATGCCCAAAAATTGCAGAACGAGGTATTTCCTGACCTGCGTATCTCTGTGCTCCACGGGCGCATGAAGTCCAAGGAAAAGGAATCCGTCATGGCCGCCTTCGCCGCAGGGGAAAGCGATATTCTGGTATCCACCACCGTTGTGGAGGTAGGCGTGGATGTGCCCAACGCCAATCTGATGGTGGTGGAGAACGCCGAACGCTTCGGCCTCAGCCAGCTCCACCAGCTGCGGGGCCGCGTAGGCCGCGGCAGTGCCAAGAGCTGGTGCATCCTGCTGTCCGACAGCGGCAGCGATGACACCCGCCGCCGTCTCAAAGTGCTGACGGAGACCAACGACGGCTTCCGCATCTCCGAGGAGGACCTGAAGCTCCGCGGCCCCGGCGACTTTTTCGGCCAGCGGCAGCACGGGCTGCCCACCCTGAAGGCTGCGGATCTCAGCTGCGACGTGCAGCTACTGGACGAAGCCCAGTCCGCGGCCCGCGCCCTGCTGACGCAGGACCCCCAGCTGGCCGCACCGGCCCACGCTCCGCTGCTGCGCCGCATCCGGCGGCTGTTTGCCGCCAGTGAAGGCGGCCTCAACTGAATCGGCATAAAAAACGGGCGGAGCGCCTTTCGGCGCTCCGCCTGTTTGAAAGTCGGGCAAAAGGGGGGTGCCCGACAGGGGGAAGAGCAATATCATCTGCATAGCGATCTTACGCGCGACCACTATGCTGAGAGCATATGTATTCTACTGCACGGCTCATCCGTTGTCAATGTTTTTCTGCCGGTATTTTCTTGTATTTTCCACGGTTTTCCAGTCGCCGCTCCCCCTTGCCTGCCCCGCTGCGGCGTGCTATACTGAGGGAAAAACCGCGCCGGAAAAGGAGGTGCCGCCATGACGAAGGATGAGCTGCGGGCCAAGGCCAATGAGCTGCCGCTGCTGCCCGGCGTCTATCTGATGATGGACAAAACGGGGCAGGTCATCTACGTGGGCAAGGCCATAAAACTGAAAAATCGGGTGAGCCAGTACTTTCAGGACACCGCCTCCCACAACGACAAGACCCGCCGCATGGTGTCCCAGGTGGACCGGTTCGACACTATCATCGTCCGCACCGAGTTTGAGGCTCTCATTCTGGAGAACTCCCTCATCAAGCGGCACATGCCCCGCTACAACATTTTGCTGAAGGACGACAAGGGCTATCCCTTCGTCCGGTTGGACGAAAAGGCCGACTACCCCCGCTTCACGCTGGTGACACGGCCCGCGGAGGACGGCGCCCGCTACTTCGGCCCCTTCGGCGGCCGCAGCGAGACGCGGCAGGCCATCGACGCGGTGTGCGCCGCTCTGCGCCTGCCTACCTGCTCCCGCCGGTTCCCGCGGGACATCGGCAAGGAGCGCCCCTGCCTCAACCACCACATCGGCCGGTGCGACGGCTTCTGCCGTCCTGACGGCCCCGATGCCGCCGAGTACCGGCGCCGCATCGCCCAGGCGGTGCGGCTGTTCGAGGGGCGGCTGCGGCAGGTGACAGCGGAGCTCACCGCACAGATGACCGCCGCCGCCGAAGCTCTGGACTTCGAGCAGGCCGCCGCCCTGCGTGACCGCATCCGTGCCCTGTCGGTGCTGTCCAAGAACCAGAAGGTCATCGCCGGCATCTGCGCCGACACCGATGTCTGGGGCGTATACACCGGCCCCGCCCGTGCCGGCTGCGCCGTGCTGCACATTGAAAACGGCGACCTGCTGGGCCGCCGCGTGGAGGTACTGCCTGTTGCCGAGGATGATGCCGCCCTGCTGGGTGCCGTGGTGCCCCAATACTATCTGGACCGCGAGCTGCTGCCCCGTGAGATCCTGCTGCCTTTGCCGGTGGAGGATATGGACACTCTGTCCGCCCTGCTGACGGAGCGCTGCGGCCACACCGTCACCCTCCGTGTCCCACAGCGGGGCCAGCGGCGGGAGCTGCTGGACATCGCCTGCCGCAATGCCAAAGAAGAAGTGGAGCGCGTCACCTCCGACGCCGAGCGCACCGCCGGTATCCTCCGGCTTTTACAGGAGCTGGCCGGCCTGCCGGTGCTGCCCCGCCGCATGGAGAGCTACGACATCTCCCACACCGGCGGCGCCGATCAGGTGGCCAGCATGGTGGTATTCGTGGACGGACGGCCCCTGAAGCGGGATTACCGCCGCTTCCAGATCCAGAGCTGCGCCGGTCCCGATGACTACGGCGCCATGGCGGAGGTGCTGGAGCGCCGGTTCCGCCGGTATCTGGACGGCGACGAGAAGTTCTCTCCCCTCCCCGACCTGCTGCTCATCGACGGAGGCGTCCAGCACGCTCGGGTGGCCGAGGAGGTGGCGGCTAAGCTGCACCTCTCCGTGCCGGTTCTGGGCATGGTGAAGGACGACCGTCACCGCACCCGTGCGCTGGTAACGGCGCAGGGCATGGAGATCGGCATCCAGACGCCCCCCGCCCTGTTCGCCCTGATCGGGCGGGTGCAGGAGGAGGTCCACCGCTTCGCCATCACCTACCACCACCAGAAGCACGCCAAAAACGCCTACCGTTCCCAGCTGGACGGCATCGCCGGCGTGGGCGAGGCCCGCAAGAGGCTGCTTTTGCAGCGGTTCGGCACCGTCAAGGCCATTCGCGCCGCAGAGCTCCTCCAGCTGGAGGAGGTGCTGCCCAAGCCCGCCGCCCGCGCCGTCTACGACCACTTCCATCCGGAAAATATGTCAAAGGAGAACACCCCATGAGATATTACGCCACACTGGGCCCCGCCTGCTGCGAAGCATCCGCGCTGTCCGCGCTGCTGCGCCGCGGCGTCTCCGGCTTCCGGCTCAACGTGTCCCACACGCCGCTGGCCGCTCGCCGCGACTGGATCGATGCCCTCCACGATGCGGAGCGCTCCACCGGTCTGGCCGCCCAGCTGATGATCGACCTCCGCGGGCCGGAGGTGCGCATTGGCGCTCTCTCCTCCCCACTGACGCTGACGGCGGGCGAGACCGTGACACTGGGCGCAGACATCCCCGTGGAAAAAGATGTGCTGGCGGCGCTGACGCCCGGCATGACCGTCCTGCTGGACGATGGGGCCATGGCCCTGACCGTGCTGGACGGCGGGCGGTGCCGCGTCACCCGCGGCGGCGTCCTCACCGGCCACAAGAGCCTGACGCCGGAGGGCACGGAGCTGCACCGCCCCGCCCTGTGTGAGGCAGACCTCGCGGATCTGGCCCAGGCCGCGGCGCTGGGTGTCAGCGCCGTCATGCAGCCCTTCGTCCGCAGCGCCGATGACCTCCGCACCGTGCGGCAGGCCATGGCGGAGAACGGCCTTGCCCATGCGGAGCTGTTCGCCAAGGTGGAGGATCAGACGGGGCTGGACGCCCTTCCGGACTGGATGGACCTTTGCGACGTGGTCACCATCGCCCGAGGTGATCTGGGCAGCAGCTTGCCTCTGGAACAGCTGCCCGCCGCCCAGAAGCACATCGCCGCCCTGTGCCGCAGCCGCCGCAAGCCGTTTCTGGTGGTGACTCAACTGCTTCACAGCATGATCGACCATCCCACCCCCACCCGCGCCGAGGTACTGGACATCTACAACGCCGTACTGGACGGTGCGGACTGCCTGATGCTCACCGGCGAGACAGCCCAGGGCCGCTATCCGCTGGCGGCATTGGACTGGCTGATGCGCGTGGCCCAGGAGGCGCAGCGCGCCCGCTGACTTGAACTGAAAACACGCAAAGACCGCACCGGCCTCCTGCCGGTGCGGTCTTTGCTCTATCTCTCCAAATGGTTCGGTATCAAAATTTGCCGGGCGCTCACTCCGCGTGCCGCCGCCTGCGGCGGATGGCAGCGCCTGCCAGGGCCATCGCCGCGCCACTGGCCGCGGCGATCCACAGTCCCACGGCGCCCTCATCCGCGGTCCGCGCCGACTGCACATTGCCGGAGGCGCCGGCCGCCTCTACCTTGCCGATGCTGGCGTCCTCCTTGCGGATCTCCTGTGTACCCGCCGCATCGCGGAAGTACCGGCCGCAGTCCTCACAGGTCCAGCAGGTGACATATCCCACCTGTGTCGGCGTGGCCGGACGGCCGTTCACCTTCACCAGCGCCGTATGGTTCTTGCTGTCCACCGCGCCATAGGCCGCGCCGCAGACGGTGCAGACTGCCTTCTCAACGCAGGTCGCCGTACCGCCGCTGCACCTCGCCGCCTCCGACTGCCGGCAGCCGTTCACGGTACACCTGCGGGTGTGCCGGTCGTTCCCGTCGGATGCCCACGCGCCCCACGTATGGCCGCTCTTTGCCGCCGTGACGGTATCGCCGCACACGGCGCACACCACCGCCGTGGTGCAGTCGCCGTCATCCGCCGCGCCGCTGTGCAGGCAGGCGTAGCCGCAGTCGCGGCACGCGCCGCCGACCCAGTCATGGCCGCTCTCCGCCACGGTCACAGCGCCGCAGCAGCTCCACTTCTTCAGATGGCTGTCCGCCGTGGTGATCCACTGCTCCTCCCCGCCGGACGCATGGTTGTCGGGATCAATGTCGCCGTAGCTCCTGCCGCAGTAATCGCACGCCGCCGGCTCGAGGCAGGTGGCCGTACCGCCGGAATGCACCGTCTCCAGCCCCTGCCACGCCAGCACCGGAATGCGCATACCGTTCTCCGCCAGCCGCTTGCTGCCGCAGTCGGTGTCCCACGGGTGCGCGTCGTCACCGCGCCCCGCGATCAGCGCCTGCAGCACCGTGCCGTCGGCAAAGGCCGCGGCGGCCTTGGCTGTACCGCTGCCGCTGCCGCCCGTCAGATACCAGCAGTTCTCCACGATGCCCTCATTGGAGATGCTGCCGCCGCCGGTGATCTCACCCACGTTATAGCAGTTCCGGATGGTGGCCGTGGTAAAGCCGTCCCGCATGTCGCCGACGATGCCGCCCGCCACATTGACGCTGCTGCCGTACCGGCCCTCCTCCTGGATGCTGCCCGTGTTATAGCAGTCCTGGATCAGGGACGCGTCGAAGCTCACGCCCAGAATACCGCCCATGCCATGGCGGCCCTCCGGATCTCTGCTGATGCCGCCGCTGATCGTCCCGGTATTCACGCAGCCCCGTATTGTTCCCCTGTCGCTCATGCCGACGATGCCGCCCACGCGGCCCATGGTGCCGATGTCGTCGTTAGGCGCGATGGTGCGGAGGGTACCGTCATTCCGGCAATTCTCGATGGTCCCGCTGCTGGAACCGGCAATTCCTCCGGCATTGATCTGGACCCCGCCCAAGGAGCCGTCCACCTTATTGAGGAGAATATCGCAGAGGTTCCGGCAGTTCCGGATCGCCGCGCCATTGGCCTCGCCTGCGATACCGCCCACATTGCCTCCGCCGACACCGTGGACATAGATATAGCCCGTCACGGTGACGTTCTGCACAACGGCGCTGCCCGTCAGCTGGGCGAACAGCCCGCTTGCGTAGGTATTCTCGGCATTTGTCGATACATACAGCCCCGTGATGGTGTGCCCCTGCCCGTCAAACGTGCCGCCGTAGCCTTCCGGCGCCGTGGATGTCCGCTCATACTGCCCCATGGGCGTCCACTCAGACAGCCACATGCCGCTCTCGCCCCTGGTATACCTGCCGTTTTCATCGAATGTGCCGTCGTTCAGTACGATGTCCGCCGTCAGCACGGCGCAGGCATCGCTGTTCAGCTTCCGCCCGTTGGCGCCGTTGACGATATCCCTGAACACCACCAGCTCCTCCGCATTTCCGATCTGATAAGGCTCCTCCGCCGTACCGCTGCCGCTCAGGCTGCGGCCCCACCACGCCATTAGGATCAGATCCCCCATCACAGGGGCGGAGAAGTCATACACGTCGGCACCGTTCAGCCGCCAGCCCAGCAGCTCGTGTCCCTCGCTGGTAGGGTCGGCGGGACGGGAGACTGCCTGTCCCCGCAGCACCCGCCGCGTCCCATCGGTGCTGCCGTACATGGTCAGGAACGTGACCTGGCACTTGGCGCTGGCCTTGATGGTGCCTCCGCTGCTGACGCTGGTCAGGAACACCGTGCGCTCGGCGTTGTAGCTGGCGTCGATGGTGCCCTCGTTGACGACACCGGCGCTGCCGCCGCAGTCCCGAATGGTGCCGCCGTCGGCGTACATGGTTCCCTCGTTATACACGCCGCCCGCGCCCAGCAGACCTCCGGCCGAGCAGTCGCGGATGGTGCCGCCCTTCATGGTAAATATACCCCCGTTATACACGTACACGCCGCCCGCGTCTCTGGCGCCGTAGAAGGGGCTGGAGCAGCCCATGATGGTGCCGCCGTTCATGGTAAATCTGCCGCCGGCGTTCACCACCACGCCGCCGGCGAAGGCGCTGCCCATGGCGGGGACCTTACCGCCGGTGATGATGCCGCCCTTGACGGAGAAGTCGCTGTGCGTGCTCTCCGGATCGCTGTCATTCAGCTCCAGATAGCCGCCGTTCCCGACCCAGAACACGATGTTGCTGCCGTTGCTCCGGAGCACGTGGCCGTTCAGGTCCACGGGCACGTACCGGCTGACATCCAGTCGGCTTCCCGTGAGCTGCACGTCCGCCGTCAGGATCACCTTGCTCACCTCGCTGTCCGCCAGCGCGGCGGCCAGTCCCTGCGCCGTGGTGACCTCGTGGTCAGCAGTGCCGAGGAAATGCGCGCCGTCCTCCCTGGTCACGCTGTTCACGATACTGTCAATCACGCTCACATGCCCCTCGGACTTGATGATCAGGCTGTCCACCGCGCCGCCCCGCAGCTGCAGCACGCCGCCGGTCTCCACCGTGACCTTGCTGTACCGGCCGCCGGTGATGGTGACATTGGCGTCACCGGCGATGATAAGCTCGCTCACCCGTTTCCCGTCAGCCGCGGTGATGCTTTTCGCCGCCTTGTGGATGGTCAGAGGCTTCGAGACGTCCTGATAGATGGTCAGATCGCCTCCCACGTATTTCCCACTGGTATCCGCCAGCACCACCGGCAAACGCTCCTCTGTGTGGATGTATACCGTGACGGTCCCATCGGCCAGTGTCAGCGTAGCGCAGTTCTCCTCCGGAACCAGGCTGCCGCCGTAGAGCCGGACCTTCGCCCGGGTGTCCTCGCCCACGGTGTAGGCGTCGTCCGCCGCCAGCGCCTGCACCGGCAGCAGGCTCACCGCCATGCACAGTGCCATCAGGATGCTTACCAATCGTTTCCTCATGTGTTCTCCTCCCTTTCGCCGCAGGACGCGGCCCCCAGTTGAAAGTCGTAGCGCATCTCCAGCGCGTGAAACAGTCTCTCTATGGTACGCTGGCCCACGGCCCGCAGATCCATGGTCCGCAGGAAGGCCAGCGCCTGCTGGATCTCCTGCTCCGGCACCCCGTAGCCCCGCAGGCTCAGTGTCAAAAAGCACTCCAGCTTCTTCTCCAGCGTCAGCGCCCCGCCGCAGGGCTGGGCCATATAGCCCCGCATCAGTCCCGCCGACCCCAGCTCCAGCATGTAGAAATCCTCTGCCGTCAGCTGCGGCTGGTACGGTCCGAAGATGTCGTACAGCTCTCGGGCTGTCTCGCGGAAGATGTACTCCGACGCTTCCTTCTGTGTATAGGCCTCGATGTAGATCTCCCGCAGGTTCTCGTTGAGCTCCGTCAGCGTCAGCTGGATGGCCGTCTCCGCCGCGTACACGAACACCGGCGGCAGCTTGCCGCCGACCACGCTGCGGGCCGCCCCGAACTGGCCGGAAAACATGAACGTCACCAGCTCCGTCAGCACCCCGTCCTTGGCCCGAAAGATGTTCTGGAAGCTGCTGTTGGACACCTCTGCTCCCTGCACGATCTGGGCCACGGTGGTCTTTTTGTAGCCCTGCTCCAAAAACAGCTTGACGCATACGGTCAGTATCCGGCGCTTGGCCGGCAGACTGGCGTTGGTCAGCGCCATGGAGACCACCCCCTCCTTCTATTTCTGGCATATATGCCATTATAGTACCATGCAGCCACCGCCTGCGCAAGCACTTTCTAACGGTTTTTTACTTTTCGGCAAAATCACGGTCTTTTTTACAAAAATTGGATACCCGTCCCCTGTTCGCGCATAAACGCCCTCCCCTCCTGCGCAAAAAGAGTACCGGCGCACCCTGCGGTGCGCCGGTACTCTTTCCTTTTTTCTCTCACTCGATCTCGAAGTCGTCTGTCTCGATCACGTCCGGCTGCTGATGCCGCACCACCTTCACGGCGCACAGCGCCACGCTGAGGTTCAGCGCGCCATCCAGCAGCAGCGACACGCCCATCAGCATCACCAGCACCTGAGCCCCCTCAGTGGGGCGCAGCACCAGCAGCAGTCCGATGACGCCTGTGAGCACTGCCAGCACCAGTACCAGCCACCATTGGGGAATGCCGAATCGCCTGGCGTCCACGGCGATCTGGATCTTGAACAGGCCGTCCGCCAGCACGGGGATACCAAACATCACGCACAAAAAGCTCATGGCCTCCCCGGGGTGGCACAGGGCGATGATGCCCACAGCGATGAGCAGGCTCCCGAAGGCCAGGTCGTACTGAAACGCCAGCCGGAACAGGTCCTTGGAGAAGTACCCGCCCAGCTTGATGGCGCCGCACACCACCATGCCGATGCCCAGCGCCCTGCCGATCCACGGCACGCACCGCTCCGACATCACCAGCAGCACCACGCCCAGCACGCAGAACAGCACCGACACCACGATATATCCGGTTTTCACGGCCCACAGCGGGCCCGTTGCTCTCACATTCCGCATAACTTGCATCTCCCTTCGCGCGTTCTTCCGCGCCTTCCTCTTTGTCATGTCTCATGATACCGCGCCGCCGCGCCCTGCGGTACGGGCAGAAAAAAGAGATGCCCGAAATTCGGACATCTCCCTGTATACGTCTGGTTTTTGGACAAAGCGGACCGTTTGTCTGTCGCCGCTCACAGCTGCCGGTTGTTGCTGTGAGCCACGATAAGCTCCGGCACGCCGCGGCACAGCTGGAGCATCCGCTGCAGGTCGCTCAATGACTCCTCCTTCATGCCGCTGCTGACCCAGTCGATCCACACGCCGAACAGCTGGCACTTCATGAACTGCACCACCACCCGCCGGTCGCCGCCGGAGATGCTGGCATCGGAGAACACGGTGGTAAGATACGTATCCACCACGTACTCGCACAGCCGCATGGTGTCCTGCAGGAACATATCCCGATTGGCGGAGTTGAAAATGTGCATCACGGCGCGGCGGTTCTCCCGTGCCGTGTGGAACGCCACGGAGAAGCATTCCTCCATGGAGGAGATGGTCGGGTACTGCCGGATCAGCTCATCGGTCTGCTCCGTCACGATCTCCCCCAGCAGGGAGGGAATATCCTGAAAGTGGTAGTAAAAGGAGTTGCGGTTGATGCCGCAGTCCTCCACAATGTCGCGGACGCTGATCTTACTCAGCGGCTTCTGGTTCAGCAGCTTCATGAACGACGCCTTGATGGCCTGCTTCGTGAAATTCGCCACGGTGCTCCTCCTGTTCTCGGCGGCAGAGCGTCCGCCCTGCGGCTGTTCGCCGAGGGCGGGCCGTATGTAGTCCCTTTTATTTGGCGCTCAGGTACTCGTCAATGGACTTGGCGCCCAGCTTGCCTGCGCCCATGGCCAGAATGACGGTAGCCGCACCGGTGACGGCATCGCCGCCGGCGTACACGGCCTGACGGGAGGTAAGGCCCTCCTCGTTGACGATGATGCCGCCCTTCTTGTTGACCTCCAGGCCCTTGGTGGTGGACTTGATCAGCGGGTTGGGGCTGGTGCCCAGAGACATGATAACAGCGTCCACCGGCAGGTCGAACTCGCTGCCCTTCTTCTCCACGGGACGGCGGCGGCCGGAGGCGTCCGGCTCACCCAGCTCCATCTCCACGCAGGTCATGGACTTCACGCAGTCCTGCTCATCGCCGTTGATCTGCACGGGATTGTTCAGCGTCTTGAAGATGACGCCCTCCTCGATGGCGTGCTCCACCTCCTCGTGACGGGCGGGAAGCTCCTCCATACCGCGGCGGTACACCACGTACACCTGGGCGCCCAGGCGCTTGGAGCAGCGGGCTGCGTCCATAGCCACGTTGCCGCCGCCCACCACGGCCACGGTCTTGCCCTTCAGGTCCATGATGGGCGTGTCGCTGTCGGGCAGGTACGCCTTCATCAGGTTGATGCGGGTCAGGAACTCGTTGGCGGAGTAGACGCCCTTCAGGTTCTCGCCGGGGATGTTCATGAACATGGGCAGACCGGCGCCGGAGCCGATAAACACGGCCTCAAATCCGTTCTCCTCCATGAGCTCGTCGATGGTGATGGTGCGGCCCACCACGGTGTTGGTCTCCACCTTCACGCCCATGGCCTTCAGACCGTCCACTTCCTTCTGGACGATAGCCTTGGGCAGACGGAACTCGGGGATGCCGTACACCAGCACGCCGCCGGCCAGATGCAGCGCCTCAAACACCGTGACCTCATAGCCCTTCTTGGCCAGGTCGCCGGCGCAGGTCAGGCCCGCGGGGCCGGAGCCGATGACCGCCACCTTGTGGCCGTTGCTCTCGGGCTTGGCAGCGGCCTCGGTGCTGTGGGCGTTGTGCCAGTCGGCCACAAAGCGCTCCAGCCGGCCGATGCCCACAGGGTCGCCCTTCTTGCCGCGGACGCAGTGCATCTCGCACTGGCTCTCCTGGGGACACACGCGGCCGCACACGGCGGGCAGGGAGCTGGTCTGATGGATGACCTGATATGCGCCCTCATAGTCCTTCTCCACGATCTTCTGAATAAACTCGGGGATGCGCACGTTGACGGGACAGCCGTCCACGCAGGGATGGTTCTTACAGTTCAGGCAGCGGGCGGCCTCGTCCAGCGCCTGCTCCTCAGTGTAGCCCAGCGCCACCTCAAGGAAGTTCTTGTTGCGGACCTGAGGGTCCTGAGAAGGCATCTCGTTCTTATCCAAACGCATGTTGATCTTGCCAGCCATCTTACTTTACCTCCTGCTTGAACAGATTGCAGACTTCCTCGTGCTTATGCACCTCGAAGTCGTGGTACATCTGGTTGCGCTTCACAGCCAGATCCCAGTCCACCTTGTGGCCGTCGAAGTCGGGGCCGTCCACGCAGGCGAAACGGGTCTCGCCGCCCACGGTAAGGCGGCAGCCGCCGCACATGCCGGTGCCGTCGATCATGATGGGGCTCATGGACACGGTGGTGGGCACACCGTAGGGCTCGGTGGTCTTACAGACGAACTTCATCATGACCATGGGGCCGATGGCGAAGATCTCGTCATACTGATTGCCCTCGTCCAGCAGCTGCTTCAGCGCTTCGGTAACAAGGCCCTTCTGGCCGTAGGAGCCGTCGTCGGTGCAGACCTTCAGCACGGAGGAGACCGCCTTGAACTTGTCCTCCAGAATGACCACGTCCTTGCTCTTGAAGCCCACCACAGCGTGGACCTCTGCGCCGCAGTCATGGAACTTCTTCAGCACGGGGTAGGCGATGGCGCAGCCTACGCCGCCGCCGACGACACAGACCTTCTTCTTGCCCTCCGTCTCGGTGGGGCGGCCCAGGGGACCCACGAAATCGTGGAGACAGTCGCCCTGCTGCTTGTGGCTCAGCTTCTCGGTGGTGGCGCCCACGGTCTGGACGATAATGGTCACGGTGCCCTTTTCGCGGTCATAGTCGTGGATCGTAATGGGGATGCGCTCGCCCTTCTCGTCCACGCGCAGGATAATGAACTGGCCCGGCTCCGCCTTCTTGGCAACCATAGGCGCTTCGATCTCGTACAGGATCACAGTGGGCTTCAGCGCTTCTTTTCTAACGATGCGATACATACATCACGGCTCCTTCTTCTCTAATGTTCGGTGTCCGGCACAGGGGATCACTGTCACGGCATATCCGCTTTCCGCTTCATTGTAACACCAACCGGCAGACCCGTCAATCTTCATTTGCCGGAAAAACGGCTCAGACCCCCTGCTGCAGCAGGACTTTCCGGCCGTGGACATCCACCAGCTCCTCCTGCCGCATCTTCTTCAACTCCCGCATCATAGCGCTGCGGTCCGTGGAGATATAGTCCGCCAGTGCGCTAAGGGAAAACGGCAGTGAGAACTCCCCGCTGCGGTTTTTGGCGGCCATCAGCGAGAAATAGCACATCAGCTTGTCCCGTATGCTGCGGCGGCTCAGCACCTCCACCCGCTCATACAGAGATGTGGCCTTCTCTGCCACCAGCTGGAACATGTTCTCCACCACCTGTGTGTGGTGGGCGCAGGCCTTTTCGCACCGCTTCGTCACCTGGTCGGCGGCCATGAACCACACGCGGCAGGCGGTCTCCGCCACCACGGTGATGCTGTCGCCGGTCACATTCTCAAACATCAGCATCTCCCCGAACACGCCGCCGCTCTCCAGCCGCTCCAGAATGGTGCGGCTTCCCTGCTGATCGATGCGCTCGATGACCGCTGCGCCCTCCGCCAGCACGCCCACCATGTTCCGCCCCGCGCCAAAGTCGTATATCACCTCGTCGGCGCGGAAGCTGACCTCCCGCATGTCAAAGCAGGTACGCATGGCCTGCTGGGACTCCTCGCTGATTCCGCGGAACAGCGGGGATGCGCCGATCTCCATCGCTTTTACGCCTCCCTTCTCAGGCGGCGGTCCCGCCGCCTGCCTATGATACCGTATACGATATAGTTGCCCAGAAATCCCACCACAAGGCCCGCCAGCACGTCGATGACCGCATGCTGCTTGATGAACATGGTGGATGCGATGACCAGAACGCCGTACACCGCAGTGCTCCACCGCCACGCCCGCTTCTTCAGCCCCCTGGTGTGCCATATGGCGAACCATGCGTCAATGACGCCCACCACGTGGACGCTGGGGAACACGTTGGTGTTGGTGTCCAGTGAGTAGGTGTAGGCCACCAGATCGCAGAAGATGTTGTCCCTGGGCATCACAGCGGGCCGCAGGTCCTGCCCGTTGGGGATCAGGGCGCAGATGAGCGTGCTGAACAGGAACGTGATCATGATGCTCCACATATACCGCCGGAAGCCTTCGCCATCCTTGAGGATGAGGTAGATGCCCAGAATAAACAGCAGTACGCTCCAGCTGGCGTAGATGGGGGCAAAGCCCTCCAGAAACGGGATCTTGTAGTCGATGGGCAGCTGGGTAGCCCAGTAGTTGTCGGTGATAAAGTGCTCAATGGTGAAGAATATGCCCAGATAGACCGGCAGGAACAGCCCCCACCACATGTGCGGATGGTCGTGGATAAACGTCTTGATGCGCTGCATAGAAACCTCCCACAGGATGATAATTGTATCCCGTATTGTAGCAGATACCCCCGCCGCCGGCAACCGTTTTGTGATAAATGTCACAATAATTTTACAACTCCGGCATTCTCTCGGAAGTGCCTGACAGACTTGCCATCCGCCGGCGGGTATAGTATACTGATGATAATAGGCAGCTTTTGCCGAAAGAAGGAGGACCTCCCATGGAGATCAAAAAACGCGAGAACATTCCGGAAAACCGTCAGGTGCGCCTGACCGTAGCCGTGGACCGCGGCACGTGGCAGGACGCGCTGATGCACTGCTACAACGGCATCAAGGCCCTGTGCCCCGTGGAGGGCGAACCCACCCGTGAGAAGATCGAGGCCGTCTACGGCAGCGATTTCCTGTATCAGGAGGCCGTCAACGAGACGTATCCCCAGGCGCTGGTGGATGCCATCGGGCAGGAGGACATCTCCATCGCCGGCACCCCCACCCTGACGGTGGAGGACATTGGCCCGGATGGCTTCACCTTCACCGCTCTCATTGACCTGTACCCCGAGGTAAAGCTGGGCCAGTACAAGGGCCTCAGCGCCGTGTACCCCCAGGCGGAGCTGTCCGAGGAGGACACCCAGGCCGCGCTGGAGGAGTACGCCCGCGCCCACATGACCGCGGAGCATCCCGACCGCGCCGCCATGGGCGACGAGGTGGTGCTGGACTTTGAAGGCTTCGTGGACGGTGTGGCCTTCGAGGGCGGCAAGGGTGAGAGCTATCCCCTGCTGCTGGGCAGCGGCTATTTCATCCCCGGCTTTGAGGAGCAGGTGGCCGGCGCCCGTACAGGCGAGGAGCGGGATATCCATGTGACCTTCCCCACCGCCTACACGCCGGAGCTGGCGGGCAAGGACGCCACGTTCCACATCAAGGTCCATGAGATCACCCGCCGCTCCATGCCCACGCTGGACGACGCATTTGCCAGGGCGCAGGGCTTTGAGGAGCTCTCCCACCTGCGCCGCAGCGTCATGGAGCAGGCGGTGGCCAAAAAACAGTCGGAGGCCGCAGAGCAGTTCGCCAACGACCTGATCGGCCAAGTGCTGGCAGGCATGGAGGTCGAGCTGCCCGACGCCATGGTGGAAAACCAGCTGGACGGCCTCATTCAGGAGCTGCGCGGCCATCTGGAGGGTCAGGGTGTGCAGCTGGAGCAGTATCTGGAGTCCAGCGGTACCTCTATGGAGGACCTCCGCGCCCACGCACGGGAACAGGCCGCCGGCGCCGCCCGCTTCGAGCTGGCCATGACGGAGATCGCCCGTCTGGAGGGTATCGATGTCACCGACGACGACGTGGAGCAGAAGTATGCGGAGCTCTCCGCCCAGTACCAGCTGTCCCGCGACCTGCTGCGCCAGCAGCTGCCGCCCCTGCGCCTGCGCCACGACCTGAAGCTGGCCCGCGCCCAGGCTGTGGTGGTGGACTCCGCCCGCCGCAAATAACATCTCTATCCCGCACGAAACAAGCACCCCGCAGGCACACGCATCACCCCGCATGAAACAAGCACCCCGCAGGCAATGCCTGTGGGGTGCTTGTTTCTATCTCCCCTATGACGCGCGGGTCACGCCGCCGAAGTACCAGTTCCCCAGCCCGTCGGACACCGCGCCCAGCACACCGTCGCGGATGACGCAGGGCTGCGTCCTGCCGTACAGCGGGATGACGTACCCCGTCTCCAGCAGCAGCTGCTCCGCATCCCGCAGATAGGCATCCTCCGCCTCCTGGGAATTGCTGGTGGCCGCGATCTTCATCAGAATGTCGTAGGCGTTGAGGTACAGCATGCCGTAGTTTCGCATGTCCGTACTGCGCCAGGGGTCCAGATAGGCGAATACATCGTTGTTGTGGGCCGTCATCTCCATCAGCGCGATCACGAACTCGCCGTTGGCCAGCCGCTGCTTCAGCTCGAAGCTCTCCAGCCCCACCAACTGCACCTTGATGCCCAGCTGCGCCTCCCAGATCTGCTGGAGCTGCTGGGCCGCCTGAGCCTGGGTCGATGTCCGGTCATATGCCAGCGTCACCGTGTCCAGCGCGCTGAGGCTCACGGCGTTGCTGTACCCCGCCTGCCGCAGCAGCGCCAGCGCACCCTGACACCGCTCCTCGTACTTGTCCGGATCGTTGTCGATCCGTGTGCCGTTGACCACGCGGAACTCCTCCCCGCTGGCGGTAAGGATGCCGTAGGGCACCAGTCCCTCCGCCGCCGTGTAGTCCTGCCCCATGGCCTCCGCCACCGCATTGCGGTCGATGACCAGACTCAGCGCCCGCCGCAGCTCACTGCGGCTCATGCTGGTGGCCATCTGGTTCAACAGCAGGATGCCCACCGTGGGGTCGCCGCCCTGCTGGGCGTCCTCCCCGCCGGCCCCGATGACGATATCCACCTTTCCGGCACTGGCGTCCGCCGCCTGCCGGTCCTTCAATTGGATGTCGATGCGGTCCGGCCCCAGCCGCTTCACGTCGTAGTACGCCGCACGGGTGTGCAGCGTCAGCCGCGTACTGTCGCTCCAGTCGCCGGTGCGCTCGTAGGCGCCGTTGCCCATGAACCACAGGCTGCTGACGCTCCAGTTGTCGTGGCCCGTCACCGCCTTCTCCTGCACCGGCATGGTGACTGCCGACGTGCAGGTGCTCTCGATGAACGACGGGTAGCTGCCGCTGAGCACCACCACCAGCGTGTGGTCGTCCGGTGCCGACACCTGCAGCGCCTCGGTATCGCCCAGCACCGCCTTGTCGTACCCCGCCACCATGGCCAGTGCATCGGCGTTGGGGCTGTTGGTCTCAGGGTCCACCAGCCGCCGCCAGGCGTACACGAAGTCGCCGGCCGTGACGGCGCTGCCGTCGGACCATTTCGCGTCGGTGCGCAGCTGGAACGTATACGTCACCGTGCCGTCCAGCGCCGTCTCCTCGGTGTAGCTGCGGGCCACGGCGTGAACCGCGCCCTCGGCGCTGGGCCGCATCAGGTTCTCAAACACATGCTTGACCACGGTGCGCTCCGCCGGCGTCACCGCCTGAGCGGGGTCCATCGTCCGCACCGTGCCGGTCATCACCACCGACAGCTTCTCCTCATCGTTGGGATCCTCGCCGCAGGCTGCCAGCAGCATCGTCATACAAAGGGCCAGCAGCAGTGCCGCCGCCCGTCTCCAATTTCTCATAGGCTGTTCCTCCGTGGGGTCGTTTTCTGCCATTATATCCGGTTTCGCCGAAAAAGTAAAGCTGTCCCCCCAAATGTGCATCCGGCCAGAGGTCTCGGAGGGAAGGATCGTGTGAAAGGGAATCGTCAGGGTTCCCTTTCGCGTTTCGTCACCCGCCGCAGCGACCAAAATCGCAAAATCAGCAATTGCCCTGATTTTGCGATTTTGCAAGCAGCAAGCCGGAAAGTCCACGCGGACTTTCCGGCTTGCCGAGTCACTTGAGGGCGGCTTTACTCAATGTGCGGTATTCCCTTACTCCTGCACCAGAAGCTGGGCGATCTGCACGGCGTTGGTGGCCGCGCCCTTGCGCACCTGGTCGCCGCAGCACCAGATGTTCAGGCCGTTGTCGCTGGTGAGGTCGTCGCGGATACGGCCCACGAACACCAGATCCTGATCGCTGGTCTCCAGCGGCATGGGATAGCGCTTGTTGGCCAGATCGTCCACCAGACGGCACCCCGGTGCCGCCGCGATCAGCTGCCGCGCCCGCTCCACGGAGATCTTCTCTCTGGTCCGCACCACGATAGACACGCTGTGGCTCCGCACCACCGGCACCCGCACGCAGGTGCAGCTGACCTTCAGCTCCGGCAGGTGCATGATCTTGCGCCCCTCGTTCTGCATCTTCATCTCCTCGGAGGTGTAGCCCTCGAAGGCCTCGCCGCCGATCTGGGGAATGACGTTATAGGCGATCTGGTACTGGAACACCTTAGGCTCCACCGGCTCGCCCTGGCCCAGCCGCTCCACCTCGTTCAGCAGCTCGATGGGGCCGCCGGCTCCCGCGCCGGACACCGCCTGATAGCTGGAGGCGATGATGCTCTCGATGGGGCTGTCCTGGTTCAGGGCGTTGATGGCCACCAGCGACACGATGGTGGTGCAGTTGGGGTTGGCAATGATGCCCTTATGCTTCCTGGCGTCCTCGGGGTTGATTTCAGGAATGACCAGCGGCACGTTGGGGTCCATGCGGAACGCGCTGGAGTTGTCCACAAACACGGCCCCCGCCTTGACGATGGCCGGCGCAAACCTCTTGGCGATGTCGTTCTCCGCCGCGCCCAGCACGATGTCCATGCCCTTGAAGGCTTCATCGCAGGCCAGCTCCACGGCGATGTCCTGTCCCTTCCAGGGCAGCAGCTGCCCCACGGACCGTTCCGATGCCAGCAGGTGCAGCTCTGCCACAGGGAAATCCCGCTCCGCCAGGATCTTCATCATCTCGCAGCCCACCGCACCGGTGGCGCCCAGGATCGCAACTTTATACTGTTTCATGGATAGCTCCTCCTTTTTTATTTCACAAAGCTGTCGTACAGCGCACGGATGGCCTTCTCAAAGTCAGCTCCGTCCACGCCCACGATAATGTTCAGTTCCTCCGGCCCCTGGGTGATCATGCGGATGTTGATGCCGTTTTCACCCAGCTTGCCGAAGATCTTGCCGGAAGAACCGGGCTGGAACGCCATCTTCCGACCCACGGCCGCCACGATGGCCATGCCGTCGGTAAGGTGCAGGCTGTCGGGCTTTATCTCCTTCTCCAGGTCGCCCATGGCCTGATACAGATACGGTGAGGACTTGCCGGTCTCCACCACCAGCGACACGCTGTCGATGCCGGAGGGCAGATAGTCCACATTGATGTTGTACCGCTCCAGCACCTCCAGGATACGGCGCACCGCCCCAAGCTCCGAGGACATGCCGTTCTTGGTGAGGGTGATGACGGAGAAGCCCTTTTTGCCGGCGATGCCGGTGATCATGCTGCCGGAGGTGCGCTCCGTCTCCGACTCCTCGAAGGTCTCTCGGATCATGGTGCCCGGATGCTCCGGCTGGTTGGTGTTGCGGATATTCAGGGGGATGTTCTTCTCCCGCACCGGCGACACCGTGCCTTCGTGGAGCACCTGTGCGCCGATATAGCTGAGCTCGCGGAGCTCGGCGTAGGTGATGCGCTCGATGGGCTTGGGGTCCTTGACGATCTTGGGGTCCGCCATCAGGAAGCCGGACACATCCGTCCAGTTCTCGTACACGTCGGCGTCCAGCGCCGCCGCGGCCAGTGCGCCGGTGATGTCGCTGCCGCCGCGGGAAAACGTGTGGACGCTGCCGTCGGGCATGGCCCCGTAGAATCCCGGAATGACCACCCTCCGGCCCGACGCGGCGCGGCGCAGGTTCTCATAGCTGGCCTCCTGGTCTACCGTGCCGTCCAGCTTGAACTTCAGCCACAGGGAGCTGTCCAGAAAATCAAAGCCCAGATAGTCCGCCATCAGCTCCGCCGCGAAGTACTCGCCGCGGGATACCAGCTCATCGGCGCTGATGCCCTTGTCCATCTTCTCCCGCAGGGCGGCAAACTCCGCCTCCAGCGGGGTCTTCAGCCCCAGCGCGTCGCGGATGGCCACATAGCGGGAGCGGATCATGTCATAGATACCGTCGCAGCTGACGCCGTACTGCAAGTGTGCGTGGCACAGATACAGCAGGTCCGTGATCTTGTGGTCGTTCTTGTCCCGCTTACCGGCGGCACTGACCACCACCACGCGGCGGCTGTCGTCAGCCCTCACAATGTCCCGTACCTTGGCGAACTGTTTTTCGTCCGCCATGGACGAGCCGCCGAATTTCAATACTTTCAACATATTTTTGCCTCATACTTCCGGAATTTTTGCAGCGGCACTTTTATCATGGCGACAAATTGTTCGCATTTGTCCACGAGATAAAAACACTTGCTTTTTTGTTGGCGACAGTGTATCATAGCGTCATCAGAAATGCAAGAGAAATTTTGGAGGACTTTTCCTATGCTGTACCATAGTACCCGTAACGCCGGCCTGACCGCTCCCTCCACCCGCGCGGTGCTGGAGGGCATCGCCCCCGACGGCGGCCTGTATATCTGTGATCCCGCCCAGCTGCACTTTGACTGGCAGGGCGCTCTGAAGCTGGACACCATGGACATGGCCGCGAAGATCCTGTCCGCACTGCTGCCGGACTTCTCCGATATGGATGACATTGTCCGTCGGAGCTATGCCGGCAAGTTCCCCACCATGGACCTGACCCCGCTGGTGCCCGTGGGCGGCAGCTATGTGCTGGAGCTGTACCACGGTCCCACCTCCGCCTTCAAGGATGTGGCCCTGTCGGTGCTGCCCCGCCTCATCGGCGCCGCCGCCAGAGCCGAGGGCATGACCGGCGACGTGGTCATCCTCACCGCCACCTCCGGCGACACCGGCAAGGCCGCGCTGGAGGGTTTTCACGACGTGAAGGGTACCCGCATCATCGTGTTCTACCCCGAGGGCGGCGTCTCCGCCGTCCAGCAGGCCCAGATGACCACCCAGACAGGTGACAACGTGAAGGTCTGCGCCGTCCGCGGCAACTTCGACGACGCCCAGACCGGCGTAAAGCAGGTGTTTGCCGCCTGTCAGGGCAAGGATCTTCACGGAGCCATGCTCTCCTCCGCCAACTCCATCAACATCGGCCGTCTGGCCCCCCAGGTGGTGTACTATTTCCGCTCCTACGCGGATCTGGTCAAAGGCGGCCGTATCCGGGTGGGCGACAAGGTGAACTACGTGGTGCCCACCGGCAACTTCGGCGACATCCTGGCGGGTTATTTTGCCAAGTGCATGGGCCTGCCCGTGGGCCGTCTGGTCTGCGCCAGCAACGCCAACGATGTGCTGACGGAGTTCATCTCCACCGGCCGCTACGACCGCCGCCGCCCCTTCTACAAGACCACCTCCCCCTCCATGGACATTCTGGTGTCCAGCAATCTGGAGCGTCTGCTGTTCCTGCTGTCCCGCGACCCCGCCTATGTGGCGGAGCTGATGCGTCAGCTGCGGGAGGACGGCGTCTACCAGCTGTCTGACCGGCTGCTGGCCCAGCTGAAGCAGGACTTCTCCTGCGGCTGCTGCGACGACAAGGGCGCCGCCGATGTCATCGGCCGCCTGTGGCGGGAGCAGCACTATCTCTGCGACCCCCACACCGCCGTGGCCTGGTCCGTGGCGGAGCAGCTCAGCGAAGAACTGCATGATACCGGTGTCCCGACGGTGGTGCTGTCCACCGCCTCGCCCTACAAATTCCCTGCTGCGGTGCTGTCTGCGCTGGGCCGGGAGACGGGCGAAAATGAGTTCTTCATGATGAACGAGCTTTGCCGCATTTCCGGCGTCCCCATCCCCCGGAATCTGGCAGGGCTGGAGGGCCGTCCCGTGCTGCACAAGGACGTGATCGACAAGGATGCCATGCTGGACTATGTGCTGGCAGAGGTACTGAAAAAGTGAGAAAGGAGCCGCTTTTATGAATATTGTATGCTTGGATATGGAGGGCGTTCTGGTCCCCGAGCTCTGGATCGCCTTTGCTGAGGAGAGTGGCGTCCCCGAGCTGCGACGCACCACCCGCGACGAGCCGGATTACGACAAGCTCATGCGCTGGCGCATCAGTCTCTTGCGCGAAAAAGGTTTGAAATTGCATCAGATTCAGGACGTTATCGCCAAGATCGACCCCCTTCCCGGCGCAAAAGAGTTTCTGGACGAGCTGCGCAGCGTGGCCCAGGTGGTGATCCTCAGCGACACGTTCGATCAGTTCGCTATGCCCCTGATGAAGAAACTCGGATACCCCACTTTGTTGTGCAATACCCTGGAAATCGATGCAGATGGGTACATTTCCCGCCACGTGATGCGGTGCGAGCACTCCAAGCTCGCCACCGTCAGGGCCCTTCAGTCCATGGGCTACGACACCATCGCCAGCGGCGACAGCTACAACGATATGGAGATGATCCTCCACAGCAAGTACGGTTTCCTGTTTCGCACCACGGACAAGATCAAGGCCGAATATCCCCAGCTGCCCGCTTTTGAGCACTACGACGACCTGCTGGCCGCCATCAAAGCAGTCCTGTAACATTACATCCGTACTAAATAATATGAAAAGGCTCTCCTGCTGCCGCAGGAGAGCCTTTTTTTGTTCGGCTTTATTCTGTTTCTCCCGTGCACTGCCGCTCTCCGCAGATCTGCACGCTCCGATCAGAACCAGCCGTGATTTTTGTACGCCTCCACGGGGTGCACGCCCTTCAGGACCTCTTCCCGCACGTAGGTTTCGGTGCTCTCCAGCTCCTCCGCCTTCAGAAGCGTCTTGACCGCCGCCTGCTGCGGGATCACGATGACACCATCCTTATCCGCGAAAATGATGTCCATGGGCTTTACAGACACATTTTCGATCCGGATAGGCACATTATATGCCGTCAGCCTCCAGCGGCCCATCACATCCTTCGGGGTAGTGTAGAGCTTATACACCGGCAGGCCAAGACGATGGATATAGTCCACGTCCCGCACACCGCCGTAAATTACTGCACCGTTGCCGCCTCGGGCCTTGATGGTGGTGGCAGACAGCTCACCCAGATGGGCGCAGGTGTTGTCATTGGGCTGGGTGATCACCACGTTATTTTTCTTGACCGCCCCCAGCATCTCCAGAATCGGAATAAAAATCTCATCCGGATCGCGTACATCCGTGGGCTCACCTGTGGCTGTCAGCGCCGTCCCGCAAAACTTGGCGTCAGGCGTCAGGCCTGTCATCTCCTTGGGCAGCACCTGATTCGTGTACCCGAGGCCGTCCAGCACATCGGAGATGGTACCACCATAGAGCTTGAGAAAGCGCTGGACCATCTGGTCCTCGCTGATCTCCTCCGTCTCCCGATATGTATACATATCAAATCGTTTTTTCTCGTCCATCCTTCTTCTCCTTTTCTATTTTCCAGCGCAGGCCACGTCACCGGCCCGCGGAAATTTCCGGAGGATATGGTACTCCTCATGGCCCAGCTGCTCAGCACAGGTCAGATCGCCGCTGCAGATTTCCTCGATCCGCCGGAGGACCTGCTCTCCCACCTGCTGTGTCTTGGCTTCGCCCGTGATGATCACAGAGGCATCTATGTCCAGATCCCCCGACATGACCGGTGCGCGGCGGGGATTCCCGCACACCTTCATCACGGGTGCCGCCACACTGCCGGCCACACTGCCGCAGCCCGTGGTAAACACAATCAGCTGTGCCCCCGACGCCAGCAGTGCTGCAAAGCCGTCATCGTCACTTTCCTCGTAGATCGTAAGCTGATTCGATGCGGGATCGCCCACCTTGTCCAGCAGGTAAAGGCCGCTGCGGCAGGGCTTTTGTCCGGTTTTCAGCACGTCTCGGATGATTCCCGTCCCTGATTTGCACAGCGCTCCCAGCGACTTTTCCTCAATGGTCGTCAGGCCGGATGTTTCATTTCCTGCAGAGACGGCAAATGTCCGCAGGCGGTTGCACAGCTCGTCAGCGCGCCGCAGGCCATCCACGATTTTCTCCCGAACATCCCCCGCCTCCGCACGGTCGAGAAGATACTGTTCTGTGCCCAGCAGCTCCGGCAGCTCGCTGAAGATACAGGCTGCGCCCGCCTCCACCGCCATATCCACTGCACAGCCAACTGCCGGATTGGCCGCCAGACCGGATGTGGCGTCAGAACCGCCGCATTCCACGCCGATCACCAGATCGCTCATACCGATCTCCTGTGGACAGACCGTGGCCGCCTGTTGTACCATTTCCGCAGCAATGGCAGCCCCCTGCGCAATGGCATCCAATGTACCGCCCGTGCGCTGGATCACAATACATTCGGCGCGCTTTCCGCTCTTCCGCGTCTCCTGCAGCCAGTCCTGCACAGGCGAGCTTTCACAGCCCAAACTGACAAACAGCGCCGCCGCCACATTGGGATGTCTGGCCAGCTCCACAATGATCCGGCCACCGTAAGGGTCCGGATAACAGCTGTCATAGCCGAATACCTGTGTACCCGGTACCGCTTCCCGTATTTTCCGCGCCACATGCTCTGCGCACTTCACGGTGTAGATCACCGCCACATGGTTTCGTATTCCTATTCTGCCATCCGGCCGCAGATAACCGATCATAGATGCTCTCCTCCCCTATATCCGGTTGCTCCAGCTGCCGTCCCCAGGCTGCCGAACCTTCAGTGACCGCAGATTGTGCAGATGCACATGCTCACCGGCCAGAATGGGCTTATAGGCCACACCGATGGAAACACCGTACTTGATCACCTTTTCTCCCTCGGGAATGTCGCGCAGCGCCACCTTGTGCTCATACAGGATCTTCTCCCGCGTGACGGTCCGCACCTTCCCGTCCCATTCCACCGGTGTGCCTGCCGGTACATCGGCCAGCGCCGTAGCGACATTATCGTCGGGATGCAGCTGTAAAAATGTCATTGCTTTCTCCTCCTGCAGAGTATGCGCCCCATTGTGAACACGTGTTAACTTTTTCTGCAAAAATATTGCCTTTTTTATAATGTTTTTCTAGTATATCAGTCCTTTCTCAAGTTGTCAATTCCTGCCTATGTAGAATTTTTTCCGCCGCTTTTATGAAAAATATCCAATTTGAACGGGTACTGCTGCAAGTAAAAAGGCTCCCGCTGCGGCGGGAGCCTTTTTCTGTTCACTTCTTCTCCGTAGGGGTCACATGGCCGTTTTCATCCACTGCGGCAGGCGTGATCTGGCTGCGGGTGTTGCGGGCAATGTCGTCCAGCCGCATGCGGCTGGGGAAGTCGCTGAGCAGCGTGTACGCCACGCCGTGCTTTTTGGCGCGGCCCGTCCGTCCGATGCGGTGGACGTAGTACTCGTTCTCCTCCGGCACCTCGTAGTTGAACACGGCGTCCACATCGTCCACGTCGATGCCGCGGCTGGCCACATCCGTTGCCACGAACACCCGGAGCTTTCCGTCGCGGAACCGCTGCATGACCTCCTCCCGCTTGCGCTGGGGGATGTCGCCGTGGATGCACTGGGCGTCCACGCCCCGCATCTGCAGGAACTTGGTGAGCCGCTCGGTGCTGCCCTTGGTGTTGCAGAAGCAGATGACCCGCTCGTAATTCTCGCAGTTCAGGATGCGCACGATGGCGTCCACCTTGCCGTCGGACGGCACCTCCAGCCGGTACTGGAGGATGTCGGGCTTATTCTCCTTGGTGGCCTGGACCGTGATCTCCTCGGGGTCCCGCTGGTACACCCAGGAGATGTCCATGACCTCCCGGGAGATGGTGGCGGAGAACATACCCAGATTCCTGCGGTTGGGGATCTTGTCCAGAATGCGGGTAACATCGTGGATAAAGCCCATATCCAGCATCCGGTCCGCCTCGTCCAGCACCACGGTAGTCACATCCTTCAGCGTCACGGTACGGCGCTTCATGTGGTCGCTGAGGCGGCCCGGGGTGGCCACCACGATCTGGGGACGGCGCTTCAGGGCGTCGATCTGCTTGCCGATGGGCTGGCCGCCGTAGAGGCAGACCAGGCGCACGCCCTCGTGGCACACGGCGATATCCCGCATCTCGTCGGTGATCTGCATGGCCAGCTCGCGGGTGGGAGCCAGGATGACGGCCTGCACCGCCTCGCTCTCGGGGTCGATGCGCTCAATGATGGGAATGCCGAAGGCCATGGTCTTACCGGTGCCGGTGGGTGCTTTTGCGATGACGTCCTTCCCGGCCAGCATGGGCGGGATGCAGCCGGCCTGTACCGGCGTGCTGACGGTATAGTGCTTATTGCGAATGGCGCGCATGGTGGCCTCTGACAGGCCAAAGCTCTCAAACGGTGCGCCCTGTGTGACTTCCATATCCGTATCCTCGTGTTTCCATATGATCTCCATGTTAGTATACCATGCCTGTCAAGTGACAGAAAAGAGGGGACCGCGGCGCGGTCCCCTCTCCGGGCTTTATTTCTTATACGGCACGTGCCAGATGGTATCGGCATACTGGGCGATGGCCCGATCGGCGGCGAAGATGCCGCTGCGGGCGATGTTCAGCAGGCTCATACGGTTCCACTGTGCGCGGTCGCCGTAGGTGCGGCTCATACGCTCCTCGGCGGCGCAGTAGGCGGCGAAATCCGCCAGCACCATATACTGGTCAGCGGGGCCGTCCCCGCCCATTACCAGCCGCTGCCAGATGTCCTCGTAGGTGACACCGTCGCCGAAGCCGGTCTTGAGCTGATCCACCACGCGGCGCAGCACAGGGTCCCGCTGGTACAGCAGCTGGGGATCATAGGTATGGCGCAGGTGGGCCACCTCATCGGCCTTCAGGCCGAACAGGAACATATTCTCATCTCCCAGCACCTCGTGCATCTCCACGTTGGCGCCGTCCAGCGTACCCACAGTCAGGGCGCCGTTCATCATGAACTTCATGTTGCCGGTGCCGCTGGCCTCCTTGCCGGCGGTGGAGATCTGCTGGCTCACCTCGCTGGCGGGCATCAGCATCTCCGCCAGAGAGACCCGGTAGTTCTCCAGGAACACCACCTGCAGCTTGTCCTTGCAGATGGGATCGCGGTCGATCTGGGCGGCCAGGGAGTTGATAAGGTGGATGATGCGCTTGGCCACGGCGTAGCCCGGGGCGGCCTTGGCGCCAAACAGGAAGGTCTGGGGCCGCATATCCATGTTGGGATCATCCTGAAGCCGCTGGTACAGATAGATGATGTGCAGCACGTTCAGCAGCTGGCGCTTGTACTCGTGAAGCCGCTTCACCTGCACGTCGAAGATGGCGTCGGTGTTCAGCACCACGCCCTGCTGCTTCCTGGCGTAGGCGGCGAAGGCCAGCTTATTCTGGTGCTTGATCTCCTCCAGCCGCCGGAGCACCGATGCGTCGTCGGCGTAGGCCTCCAGCTTTTTCAGCTCCTGAGGACGGGTGAGGTAGCCATCGCCGGTGAGGTCGCAGATCAGGTCGTTGAGGCCGCGGTTGATCTGGGGCAGCCAGCGGCGGTGGTCGATGCCGTTGGTGACGTTCTTGAACTTGTCGGGCATCATCTGGCAGGCTTCCTTGAACACGTCCTTGCGCAGGATCTCGGAGTGCAGGGCCGATACGCCGTTGACGGCCATAGTACCCGCCAGGCACAGGTTGGCCATGCGCACGTGGCCGTCCCAGATGATGGCCAGCTTGGCGGTCTTGGCGGGATCGCGGAAATAGTCCTCCACCTGCCGCTGCCAGCGGTGGGCGATCTCCTGCAGGATCTGCCAGATGCGGGGCAGCAGCGTCTCAAACAGCTGCTGCGGCCAGACCTCCAGTGCCTCGGCCATCACCGTATGGTTGGTGTAGGCCACGCAGTGGGTGACGATGTGCCACGCCTCGTCCCAGTCCAGGCCCGCGTCGTCCACCAGGATGCGCATCAGCTCAGGGATCACCAGCGCGGGGTGGGTGTCGTTGATCTGGATGACGTTCTTCTCGTGGAAGTTCTTCAGGGTGCCGTAGTTCTCGATGTGCTTGCGGGTGATGGACTGCATGGTAGCGGAGACGAAGAAATACTGCTGCTTCAGGCGCAGGGACTTGCCCTCGTAGTGGTTGTCCTCGGGATAGAGCACCTGGCTGATAGCGTCTGCCATGGCTCGCTCCTCCGACGCCTGCAGGTACTGGCCCTGGCTGAACAGCTTCATGTCGATGGGCTTGGGGCTGCGGGCCTGCCACAGGCGCAGGGTGTCGACGTGGTCGGTGTCGTAGCCGGCGATCTCCATGTCGCAGGGCACGGCCATAACGCGGGTATAGTCCTCGTGGACCACCATCAGGTGGCCGTTATCCCAGCGGGTGCGGACCTTGCCGCCGAAGTGGACCTCCTCCGCCTCCTGGAGCTTGGGCAGGAGCCAGGCGTCGCCCAGCTGCATCCAGTCGTCCGGAAGCTCCACCTGCTGGCCCTCCACGATCTTCTGCTTGAAGATGCCCAGCTCGTAGCAGATGGAGTAGCCCGCGGCGGGGATCTCCAGCGTGGTCATGCTGTCCAGATAGCAGGCGGCCAGACGGCCCAGACCGCCGTTGCCCAGACCGGCATCCGGCTCGATCTCAAAGATGTCGGCGGCCTTGAAGCCCAGCTCGTCGATGGCGGCGGTCAGGTCGTCCAGCAGCTCCAGATTGTAGGCGTTTTTCATGAGGCTGCGGCCCATCAGGAATTCCATGGACAGGTAGTGTACCTTCCGCTGGCCCTCATGGGCGGCCTTCTCGCGGGTCTGCACACCGTGCTCGGCCATAATGTCCCGCAGCACCATAGCGCAGGCCTTCATCATCTCGCCATCGGTGGCCTGCTTCTCGGTACAGCCGTAGTTCAGGCGCAGCTTCTGGATAATGGCTTCTTTCAGGGTATCTTTGGTATACGTCATAAACAATAATCCTCCGTATGAGCAGCTGGGCGTCAGCCCAGCAGTTTTTCGTAGATATGGCGGTACTCGCCGGCGCTGCGGGCCCAGCTGAAGTCCGCCGTCATGCCCCGCCGCCGCACGGTATCGAAGCCGGCGCGGTCGCCGCGGTACAGGCCGGTGGCCTGCCCGACGACATCCAGCATGGCGCCGGCGTCATAGCGTTCGAACAGGTAGCCGGTGCCGTCCTCCTGCCCTACCTGACAGGATCTCACCGTGTCCGCCAGTCCGCCGGTGCGGCGGACGATGGGCACCGCGCCGTAGCGCATGGCGATCATCTGGCTCAGGCCGCAGGGCTCGCTGCGGGAGGGCATCAGGAACAGGTCGCAGCCCGCGTAGACGCGGCGGGCCAGATCCTCGGCATAGGTGATCTGGGCCGACAGGCGGCCGCCGTACTCCCACGCCTTGCCGCGGAAGAAGTCCTCGTAGCGGCTCTCGCCCTTGCCCAGCACCACCAGCTGGCAGCCGGTGGCCATGATGCCGTCCAGCCCCTGCTCCACGATATCCAGACCCTTGTGGCCCACCAGACGGCTGACGATGCCCATCAGCGGTGTGTCCGGCTCCTGCGCAAGGCCCAGCGATGCTTGCAGAGACGCCTTACAGGCGGCCTTGCCCGCCATGTGATCCACGTCGTAATTCTCCGGCAGAGCGGGATCATGGGCGGGGTCGTAGCCCGCCACGTCCAGCCCGTTCACCACGCCGGAGAACTTCCCGTCGATCATGCGCACCACGCCCTCCATACCCTCGGCATAGGCGGCGTCGTGAAGCTGGGCGGCGTAGGTGGGGCTGACGGTGGTAATGGCGTCGGACACCAGCATGGCGCCCTTCATCAGGTTCACATCGCCGTCCATCTGGAGGGTGCCGTCGTTGTACCAGCCGCGATCCAGCCCGAACAGCTGGTCCACGGTGTCCGCGCCGTAGCGTCCCTGATACTCGATATTGTGGATAGTGAACACCGTGCGGATGCGGCGCACCGCCTCCCAGCGGGTGCAGACATCCTTGAGGTAGATGGGCACCAGCGCCGTCTGCCAGTCGTTGCAGTGGAGGATGTCGGGCATCCAGTCCAGACTGGGCAGCAGGTCGATGACCGCCTTGCAGAAAAAGGCGAAGCGCTCGCCGTCGTCGTACTCGCCGTACAGCGCGCCGCGGCAGAAATAGTGCTCGTTGTCCACGAAGTACCACATCACGCCGTCCTTCTCCAGTGAGAACAGGCCGCAGTACTGGTGACGCCAGCCCAGGTCCACGTAGATGTAGCGGCGGAAGGTCATCTGCTGCCGCCACTGCTGGCCGATCTGGCCATACAGCGGCAGGATCACCGCCACCTGGTCGCCGTTTCGGGCCAGTGCAGAGGGCAGGCTGCCCGCCACGTCCGCCAGTCCGCCGGTCTTGCAGAAGGGGAATGCCTCACTGGACACATACAGGATCTTCATACCGCAGCTCCTTTCTCCGGCAGCGCTCAGACTGTGCTGCCCTTGGCGATAACGATGGGATAGTGCTCGTGACCCATCAGCGTCACATTGTCGCTCACGGTCACGTGTTTGTCAGTGATGACGCTGCGCAGCACGGCGCCGCTTTTCACCACCGTATCCTTGAACAGGATACAGTTTTCCACGCTTGCCCCCTTTTCAATGCGCACATTCCGGAACAGAATGCAGTTTTTCACGCTGCCCTGAATGTCGCAGCCGTCGGCGATCAGGGAATTGACGAAGGGGCCGCTGGGGTCGATATAGCTGGAGGGGGAGTCGTTTTCCTTGCCGTACACCGGACGCTCAGGGCAGAACAGGGCCTGCCGCAGGGCGGGGTCCAGCAGCTCCATGCTGCGCTGGTAATAGCTCTGGACGCTGTTGATGCGGGCGGCGTAGCCATCGTAGACATAAGCGTGGAAGTGATAGCGCTTCCCCATCTCCCGCAGGATGCTGCGGTGGAAGCTGAACTGATTGCGGCTGGCGCACTCCGTCACCATTTGCAGCAGCAGTTCCTTGCTGAGGACGAACATATTCAGGCAGCGGCAGCCCATGGGGGCGAACACGTCATAGACGGTGTCGGTGATGCGGCCGGTATCGTTCACCGTGAAGTAGGTGTCCGACACGTCGCCCGGGACGGTGGTACACACCGCCGTCATGTCCGCGCCGCTGTCGATATGGCGGCGCAGCACGTCCTCCAGCGGCAGGTTGATGACCAGATCGCTGTCCGACAGCAGCACGTAATCCTGCCGAATGGCCTTGAGGTAGTTCATGACACCGGCCAGGGCCTCCACCTTGCCGCGGTACTGGCCGCCCGCGCCCCGCTTTTCGTTGTAGGCAAAGGCGGGCAGCAGCGTCAGGCCGCCGTGGTTGCGGCTGAGATCCCAGCTCTTGCCGGAGCCCAGATGATCCAGCATGGACTGGCACTTGCCGTGCATGATGACGCCCACGTCTGTGATGCCGGCGTTGACCATGGCGGAGAGCACGAAGTCGATGACCCGATAGTCTCCGGCAAAGGGGATGGAGCCGTGGATGCGGTCGGCGATGAGCTCCCGCAGGTCCGTCCGCTTTTCATAGGAGAAGATGATCCCGTGCATACCTTTCATGGCCGTACCTCCTTGCCGTTGGCCCCCAGCATCATTTTCGGCTCCACTACGCCGCCGTCGGGGACGGCGGCGTGGGGTCCCAGCACGGCGATGCCCCAGCGGTCGAAGTCCACGCTGCCCGGGGTGCCGCCCACCACTGCGTTCTTACCCACATGGCAGCCCTCGCCCACGATGGTGTAGGACACCCTGGCTCCCGCCTCGATGACGGCGTTGGGCATCACCACGGAGTAGGATACCTGCGCCCCCTCCGCCACAGAGGAGCCGTAGCTCAGGACGGTGTTCTTCACCTCGCCCAGAATGGTGCAGCCCTTGGCCACGGCGCTGTTGCCGATGTCGCCCTCCGGCCCCACGAACGTGGGCGGGCAGTTGGGGGTGCGGCCGTAGATGGGCCACTTTTTGTCCAGCAGGTTCAGGCCCGAGCCTGGGGACAGCATATCCATATTGGCGTCCCACAGGGAGTCCAGCGTGCCCACATCCTTCCAGTAGCCCTCGAAGCGGTAGGCCGCCATGGTCTCTCCCGCCGAGAGCATGGCAGGGATGATGTTCTTGCCGAAGTCGTTGTCGCTGTTGGGGTCCGCCTCATCGGCGGCGAGGTACGCCTTCAGCTTGCTCCAGGTGAAGATATAGATGCCCATGGACGCCAGATTGCTCTTGGGCTCCCTGGGCTTTTCGGCAAATTCGGTGATGCGGTCCTGCCCGTCCACGGACATGATGCCGAAGCGGCTGGCCTCCTCCCAGGGCACCTCCATGACAGAGATGGTGCAGGCAGCTCCGGCCTCCTTGTGGCGGCGGAGCATGTCGGAATAGTCCATCTTATAGATGTGGTCGCCGGACAGCACCAGCACGTACTCCGGATCGTACAGGTCCACAAAGCCGCGGTTCTGGTAGATGGCGTTGGCCGTGCCCTTGTACCAGACGGCGCCGGTGGCGGACTGGTAGGGCGGCAGGATGTGGACGCCGCCGGACATGCGGTCCAGCTCCCAGGGCTGGCCGCTGCCGATGTAGCTGTTCAGCTCCAGCGGGCGGTACTGGGTGAGCACGCCTACCGTGTCGATGCCGGAGTTGGTGCAGTTGGACAGGGGAAAGTCGATGATGCGGAACTTGCCGCCGAAGGGGACGGCGGGCTTGGCCATATTGCCGGTCAGGACGTAGAGTCTGCTTCCCTGTCCGCCGGCCAGCAGCATGGCCACACATTCTTTCTTCATGCTTGCGTACCTCCTGCTTCCTCTTTTTTCCGTTTCCGTTTGCCGTGGCCCCGCAGGATCACCGCGCCCAGCGGCGGGATGGTCAGAGCGATGGACTGCTCCCGCCCGTGGGACGGGACAGCCTCCACGGCGATGGGGCCGTCGGCGCAGACGCCGCTGCCGCCCCAGTGGATATCGTCCGTGTTGAAGATCTCCTCATAATACGCATGGTCCGGCACGCCGAAGCGGTAGTTTTCCCACGGCACCGGCGCGAAGTTCACCGCGCAGATCAGCTCGTGCCCCCTCCGGTCGCGGCGCAGGAACACCAGCACGTTGTTGTGATTATCGTCGGCCACCAGCCACTCAAAGCCGTCCCAGCTGCGGTCGTTCTCCCACAGGCTGCGGTTCCGGCGGTACAGCCGGTTCAGCTGGCGGATGCACTCGTGGGTGCCTCGGCAGGCGGGGTCGTCCAGCAGATACCAGTCCAGCTGGCCCTGAAACGCCCACTCGTGCCACTGGCCCAGCTCCGTGCCCATGAACAGCAGCTTCTTTCCCGGGTGACACAGCATGTAGGCGTAGAATCCCCGCACGCCCGCCAGCTGCCGCCAGTCGTCGCCGGGCATCTTGCCCCGCAGGGAGCCTTTCATGTGTACTACCTCGTCGTGGGACAGGGGCAGCACGTAGTTCTCGGAAAAGGCGTAGATCATGGAGAAGGTCACGTCCTTGTGGTGGAACTGACGGAAATAGGGGTCCATCTTCAGATAGTGGCACAGGTCGTTCATCCAGCCCATGTTCCACTTCAGGTTGAAGCCCAGTCCCCCCTGCTCCGGCGGGTACGTCACCAGCGGCCAGGCCGTGGACTCCTCCGCCACCATCAGGGCGCTGCCATCTACGGCAAAGGCTGTGCGGTTCAGCGCCCGCAGGAACTCGATGGCTTCCAGATTCTCCCGCCCGCCATGGCAGTTGGGACGCCACGCGCCGCCCTGCCGGTCGTAGTCCAGATACAGCATGGACGCCACCGCGTCCACCCGCAGGCCGTCGATGTGGTACTCCCGCAGCCAGTAGGCCGCGGAGGACAGCAGGAAGCTGCACACCTCGGGCTTGCCGAAGTCAAACACCCGCGTGCCCCATCCGGTGTGCTCCCATTTCAGGGGGTCGCCGTACTCGTACAGGCAGGTGCCGTCGAACTCGATGAGCCCGTGGCTGTCCTTGCAGAAGTGGGCGGGCACCCAGTCCAGAATGACGCCCAGCCCCGCCTGATGCAGAGCATCCACCAGCGCCATGAAGTCGTGAGGCGTTCCGTAGCGGCTGGTGGGAGCGAAGTAGCCGGTACACTGATACCCCCAGCTGTCGTCCAGCGGGTACTCCGTCACCGGCAGCAGCTCCACGAAGTTGTAGCCCATGCTCCTGACGTAGGCGGGAAGCTGGCGGGCCAGCTCACGGTAGCTGAGGCTGGTGCCGTCCTCATGGCGGCGCCAGGAGCCCAGATGCACCTCGTAGATCAGCAGCGGGCCGTTCACCGGCGGCTCCGCCGCGCACTTCTCCCGCCACGCCCCGTCGTGCCAGCCGTACTCCGACAGGTCGTACACCTTGCTGTCGGTGCCCGGGCGGGTCTGGGCGTGGAACGCAAAGGGGTCAGCCTTCCACACGGTGCGGCCATCCGCGCCGTTGACGACGTACTTATAGGCATCGTACACGGCGGCGTTCTCCGCCGTCAGGGACCACACGCCGTCCTCGTCGCGGTGCATGTCCGCGGGCTGCCAGCCGTTGAAGTCGCCGGCCAGCGCCACATGGCGGGCATGGGGCGCCCAGACGCGGAAGGTGTAGCCCTGCGGGGCGGGGTGTGCGCCCAGATATGTATACGCGCTGTCCCAGCTCCCGCCGCGGAAGCGCTCCATCTCCTTGGTCATGACCTCTCTCCTTTTCCCGCACCATATCACATCCGCCGCGCCGATGGCGGCGAAACAGGGCGGAGATGTCTCTCTGCTGTCTGCATTGTACCCTTTTTGTGTATCTCCGTCAATAAACACAGCCTGCCTTTTTGCGAAACCCGTTACCGGTAACCTCCGGAAAAGCGCGAAAGGGAGCGCAGTCCGCAGACTGCGTCTCCCCTGTGTATTATTCTTCCTCCGACTGGCGCTGCACGGCGGCGCCGCCCAGACCGAAGTCATCGGCTGCGCTGGCGGTGTCGCGGCGCAGCATGGTCTCCATGACGCGGATGTCGCTGTCCACGTCCATGGCGTCGGTGCGGTACAGCTCGTCCAGCTGGTGCTCGAAGCCCGCCACGATATTGTCCATGGTGGCCGCGATACGGCTTTTGGCCTGGGACAGATTCTCGCCGCTGACCCCCGCCTCCTCAAAGTCGGCGTAGTTCTCCAGCAGCTTCAGCGTGGTGGGCAGGTAGTAGTTCAGGAACGTACCGGCGGCATCCTTTTTTCCGGGATCGTCCTCGATGGCCTTGAAGATGCGGCCGGATACCCGCTCGATCCGGTCGATCTTGAGACTGAGCGTCTCATCGGCGATGCGGTCGTTAAGCTGGCGGATCTGGCGCAGGATACCGGTGTAGCCCTCCGCCGCCTCCGGCTGCACCTGAGACTGCTCCTGTTCCTCCTTCAGCTGGCGGGTCCTGTCAAAGTACGCGGTGGCGGCCGCCTGCGACCGGAACAGCATGCCGCTGCCCATGTCGATGTACGCCTCGTCGCCCCACAGGCCCTTCTCCAGCATGAGGTTCAGGTCCTTCTCTACACGGCGGCGGGATACGTCCGCCGCACGGGCCAGATAGTCCAGGGGCACGGCGGGCTTCTGCCCTGCGGTGCGCAGGTATGTGGCGAACCGGCGCTGGCGGCGCTTCATGACCCCGCTGCCCAGCAGCAGGGATACGCCGCCGGCCGTCATACCCAGTGGATAGAACAGCTGCCGCGCAAAGTACCACCACTCGTTGTAGTGATAGGCGTAGGACAGGTTATCCCCCACGGCGGAGAACAGCGCCAGGCATCCCGCGATCCCCAGAATGGCGCCGATGATTTTCATGGTCCGGCCGCCCTTGTCGGTATAGTCCGGCGTCTGCGTCACCTGCTTCACGGCGGTGCGGGCCTTCTCCGCCTGGGCGGTCTGCCCCACCCGCTGGGACGTGCGCTGTCCGCTCTGCCCCGTTGTCCGGTGGGCATTTTTCTTTTTGTTGCCGCTCTCGCTGAGCTTGATGAGCAGCAGGATCAGGCCTATGGGCCACGCCACGGTAAACATGACGGCGATGAAGATCCACGCGCCGATGTCGTTGTCCTTCTTAGGCGGCTGGGGCCGCTCCGGCCGGAATCCGTTGTCGTTGTCGTATTCGTATGCCATCAGGACTTGAACCCCTTTCCCTGCAGCTTCCGCTTGTTGCCGTGTTCGTCTACGATATAGGTGTTGTCCAGCTCCCGCCGCAGGTTACCCATGATCGCGTCCAGATACTCCTGGCGCAGCACCTCCCGTTCCTTCTGTTCCTCCTCGGTGAGGCCCTCGGCCTTGGCCTTGCGGGCCAGCTCGTTGATGCGGTCGATCTTCTTCTGATCCATAACAGCTACTCCTTATACAAAGCGCCGGATGACCACCGGCAGGCGTCCCTTTTTCGTGGGGCCGCCCACACTGTCCAGCACGCATTTTCCCAATCCGCGGCAAGTGATGGTATCCCCCGCCGCCACCGGCTTATCCGGCTTCTGGCAGACGGTCCAGTTCACCTGCGCCGCACCCTTTTCCACGGCCTCCGCCGCCTTGCCGCGGCTGATGGAGAATCCCGCCGCCAGCACGTTGTCCAGCCGCAGGGAGGACACGGTGTCCCGCACCTCTCTGCACTGCTGGGCAGGGGGCGTCAGCTCCTCCAGCGGCAGCGGCGACGTCTTCAGCTTCACGCGGCCCGCCGACTCCCAATCCGTCAGCAGAAAGGCCGCCGTTTTCGGCTGGGCCAGCACCTGGCACCCGCCGTCTGTCATCAGTATATCGCCGATGGTGCCGCGGGTCAATCCCAAGCCCATAAGGCTGCCCAAAATATCCCGATGGGTCAGGCTGTCGCCGCCGTACCACGATGCCGCTACCGCCATCACGGCGTCCGGCTCCGGCTCCTCCGCCCAGTCCGGCAGGAAGAACAGCCGCTGCCGCTCCGCCCCGCCGTAGCCGCCGAAGAACACATAGCCATCCTGCACGCCCAGCATGTGCAGCAGCCGCTGGGCCGACGCCTGCTCCTGGGGCGACAGGAAGTCCGTGGCCGCCGGCACATTCCGCAGGCGGCACTGCTCCCATTTGTCCCACACGCGGCTCAGAAGCATCCGTTCCTCGGCGTCCCTGGCCGCCTTATCCAGCAATTCACGCCTGTCCATAAGCGCCTCCCCCAAGATCTTGGGTATGGTACAGCTTGGCGTAGGCGCCGTTCAGCGCCAGCAGCTGCGCGTGGCTGCCCTCCTCGGCGATGCGGCCGTTCCGGATGACCAGGATGCGGTCCGCCGTGCGGATAGTGGACAGACGGTGGGCAATAATGAGGGTGGTGCGGCCCTGGGACAGCCGGTCGAAGGCCCCCTGTATCTTCGCCTCCGTCACGCTGTCCAGCGCCGAGGTGGCCTCATCCAGAATGAGGATGGGCGGGTCCTTCAGGAAGATGCGGGCGATGGACACTCGCTGCTTCTGGCCGCCGGACAGCAGGGTGCCCCGCTCGCCCACGTAGGTGTCGAACCCGTCGGGCATAGCCATGATGTCGTCGTAGATCTCCGCCCGCTTCGCTGCGGCCTCCACCTCCTCATCGGAAGCCTCCGGCCGACCGTAGCGGATGTTCTCGCGGATGGTATCGGCAAACAGGAACACGTCCTGCTGCACGATGCCGATGGCGCGGCGCAGGGAGCTTTGGGTCACATGCCGCACGTCCAGCCCGTCCACGCGGATGCTGCCCGCGTCCACGTCGTAAAATCGGGGCAGCAGCTGACACAGGGTGCTCTTGCCGCCGCCGGAGGGGCCCACCAGCGCCACCGTCTCCCCTGCGGGGACGGACAGAGACACATCGTGGAGCACCTCCGTCTCGCCGGTGTAGGCGAAGGACACGTGGTCCACGTCCACCTGCCCCCGCACGTCCTTGAGCTCCACGGCGTCAGGCGCGTCCTGAATAGACGGCTCCGTGCGCATCAGCTCCACGAAGCGATTCAGGCCCGCGAAGCCGTTGGAGAACATCTCGGCGAAGTTGGCCAGCTTTCGGATGGGGCTGACAAAGGACGTGACGTACAGGGAGAATGTGATAAGGTCCACATAGTCCATGCGCTCCTCCATGATGAGCCAGCCGCCCACCGCGATCACCGCCACCGGCAGGATGTTGGTGAAAAACTCCATGACGGCGGTGAAGAAGCCCATCTCCTTATGGAAGCCGCGCTTGGCGGTCTTGAACACCTCGTTGGCCTCGTCGAACCGCTCCTGCTGGGCGTCCTCGTTGGCGAAGGCCTTGGTGGTGCGGACGCCGGACAGACCGGACTCGATGGCGGCATTGATGCTGCCGGTTTTCTGCTTGGCGGCGCGGGAGGCGGCGCTCATCTGCTTGCGGCGGCGCAGAGCCGCCAGCAGCAGCACCGGCAGCAATATCAGCAGCACCAGCGCCAGCTCCCACCGGATGCAGAACATTACGATCAGCGCGCCCACGATGGTCACCACAGAGATGAACAGGTCCTCGGGGCCGTGGTGCGCCAGCTCCGTCACCTCAAAGAGGTCGCTGGTCAGGCGGCTCATCAGCTGGCCGGTGCGGTTCCGGTCGTAGAAATCGAAGCCCAGCTCCTGCATGTGGTGATAGAGGTCCCGCCGGATATCGGCCTCCACGCGGATGCCGAAGGTGTGGCCCCAGTAGGCCACCACGAAGTACAGCCCCGAGCGCACCGCGTAGGTCACTACCACCGCGGCCATGACGATGAAGAACACGCGAAACTGCTTTTCCGGCAGCCACGTATACATGGCGGTGCGGGACACCAGAGGAAACGCCAGGTCCACCAGCGCGATAAGGAACGCGCAGGTCATGTCCAGCGCAAACAGCCGCCGGTGCGGCTTGAAATAGGACAGGAAGATCCGCAGCAGGCTGCGCTCCTGGAATTCTTTTGTGGTCATGGTTCTCCTCGCTTGTTTCGATTATATTTTGACGGATAATTATACCACATTTTTGCCGCTGTTGCAAGAGTTCGGCGCCGGGAGTCCTTGACGATCCCCAGCCCGCCCGTTATGGCGGACACGCAGCCCGTCGCCGCCGGGTGACGGGCCGGCGTTCGCCGGCGTACCGGGTGCGGTGATCGCAGGCATCGCGGCGTTCCGCGAGCCGGTGACGGCGGCGCATCTCATCTTCGCGGGATTGCTCCCGGCGGGCATCATCGGCCTGAGTCTTACGGCACAAAAAACAGCGGTGTGACGCGCGTCACACCGCTGTTTTTTTATGCTTTGGGCAGGCTCCAGCGGAACGCCGCGGCGCAGATGCGCAGCGCCAGCGTCACACCGCAGCCGGTCATCATGGCCGCTCCCGCACCCAGAGGCCACAGCAGCAGACACACCGCCGCGCCGGCCAGCGACGCGCAGGCGTACACGTGCTTGGTGAAGATATAGGGCCGCTCCGCGCTGCACACATCCCGCAGCACGCCGCCGCCCACGCCGGTGAGCATCCCCATGAACAGCACCAGGAACCAGTTCGCCCCGTACCCCGCCTGGATAGCGATGGCGGCGCCGTGGGCGGAGAAGATGCCCAGGCCCAGCGAGTCCGCCAGCAGCAGCACTGTCTCCGCATATCTGTTGTGCAACTCCGCTTTCCGGCGGCGCCACACGAAAAACACCAATATGGACACTGCGATGGCTACCAGCGCCTGCACGGGGTCCCGCAGGGCCGCAGGCGGCGTCAGCCCCAGCATCGTATCCCGCAGCATACCGCCGCCCACCGCCGTGGTCATGCCCAGCATGGCCACGCCGAACAGATCCATCTCCTTGCGGATACCCAGCGCCGCGCCGGAGATGGCGAAGGCCGCCGCGCCGATCAGCTCGAAATAAAATTGGAACGTCTCCATGTCATCTCTCCTTCCCGCCCGCCACTATACACCATCCGCCCCGCTGCGGCAAGAGGCAGGTCGTTTTGCCGTCCCTCCCCTGCATACACATGAAGCGCTTTGCCTCCATTCTGCATGCAGCCGTCCCCTTCCCGCAGGCATAGAAAAAGGGCAGGGATCGCGCCCTGCCCTTTTTCTTGGGATTGTTTGGGATTTGGGAGAGAAAAAAGAAAGAAAAGTAGAGAAATAGCATATCTCTGTACATCGGACGCCCCGCGGCGGCGGTCTATCCTTTGTGATTTTTACTATACTGCAAAAATTCCTACTTGTAAAATCAAAATTATCCGCGTAAAATATAGTCAAATGTTGATATATTTTAGGGGTATTGCCATGACGAATCTGGACATCGAGACATTCTGGGCCGTGGTGCAGCACGGCACCATGACCGCGGCGGCAGAGGCGCTGTATATCACCCAGCCCACACTGTCCATGCGTATCCGCGCCCTGGAGGAGCGGGTGGGCACGCCGCTTTTCATCCGCGGCAAGGGCCAGCGCCGTATCCGGCTCACCGCCGCAGGCCAGAAGTTCCTGACGCTGGCGCGCCGGTGGCAGCGCCTGCTGTCAGAGACGGAGGCGCTGGCGGAGCTGGAGCAGCGCACCTACCTCCGCATCGCCGCCACCTACACCACCAACCAGTACATCCTGCCGGCGGTGTACCAGAAGTTTCTGGCCATGCATCTGCCGGTATCCCTGTGGATACACACTCTGCGGGACGTGGACTCGGCCCAGGCCCTTCTGAACCACGAGCTGGATTTCGCCCTCATCGACAGCAACACCGTGTTCAACAGCCAGCTGGAGGTGCGGCCCATCTGTCGGGAGCGGTTTCTGCTGCTGTCCGCGCCGGACAGCGATTATCCCGCAGAGGTGGACCCCGCCGCACTGAACCCCGCCAATGAGATCCTGGTCACATGGGATCCCGAGTTCATCCGCTGGCACGACGGCGCCTTCGGCCCCGGTGCGCGCCCCCTGCTGTACGCCGACACTTTGCAGGCGGCGGACTTCTTCCCCCGCACAGAGGGGCGGTGGGTGGCGGCCCCCGCCATCGCCGCCGCGTCGCTGGACCGGACGCAGGCCCGAGTCAGCCGCCTCACCCAGGCGCCGCCGGATCGGGTGAACTATCTGGTGACGCGGCGGGGCGAGGAGCTGTCGGAGCACGCGCTCATCTTTCTGGACGGTCTGCGGAAGCACCTGCTGGGCCGCGACAATGTGCAGGTTTATTTGTAAAAAACCGGCGAAAGCGGGTTGACATCCCCTGCTTTTTGGCATAGGATAGGTGCATACAACAAAATCTGTCCGGTAGGTAAGGCTACCGCGAGGGATATGGGCTGCTGCCGCGAAATGGTGGAGACACCATAAGATGGTTTGAGCAGGTACTATCGAAACCAAGGTAGTATCTAACGCAGCTTCACCGCCCCGCGATGCTAAAGCTTGTTACGGTACGCAGGCCGCCATTTTTGCGGCCACATTATGGTACGCAGCAGGCATTTCCGCCGGCTGCGTTTACTTTTTCCGGAAAGGAGGAACAGGCCGTGATCGACTATCAGGAGGAGCTGGACCGCTATTTAGAGCAGATCGGTGAGCTGGCGCACAACAAGGAATACGCCAGACTGCGGGACCTGTTCCTGCCTATGGAGCCCGCCGACATTGCCCTGCTGCTGGAGGAATCCGGCTCTGAGCTGATGCCCCTGCTGTACCGTCTGCTGCCTAAGGAGACGGCGGCGGAGGTGTTCGTGGAGCTGGAGCCGGAGAGTCAGGAGATGCTCATCAACGGCTTTTCCAACACTGAGCTGAAGGAAGTTCTGGACGAGCTGTATCTGGACGATGCCGTGGACATCGTGGAGGAGATGCCCGCCAGCGTGGTCATCCGCATTCTGGATAAGGCCACGCCGGAGATGCGCAAATCTATCAACGAGATCCTGAAATATCCCGAGGATTCCGCCGGCTCCATCATGAACATGGAGTTCCTGTCCCTGAAGAAGGATATGACGGTGGAGGATGCCTTCAAGCGCATCCGCCGCATCGGCGGCGAGCTGGAGACCATCAACATTCTGTACGTCACCGACCCCACCCGCCGTCTGCTGGGTGTGCTGTCTGTCCGTGACCTGCTGCTGGCCAACGAGGACGACATCATCGAGGACATCATGGACCCCGACGTGGTCTGGGCCCGCACCATGGACGACAAGGAGGATGTGGCCCAGGCCCTGAACAAATACAACTTCCTGGCCCTACCCATCGTGGACATGGAGAATCGTCTGGTGGGTATCGTCACCGTGGATGATGCTATGGACGTCATCGAGGAGGAGACCACGGAGGACTTCGAGAAGATGGCCGCCATGCTGCCGTCGGACAAGCCGTATCTCCGCACCGGCGTCATCGCCACATGGAAGTCCCGCCTGCCATGGCTGATGATCCTGATGCTGTCCGCCACGTTCACCGGCATGATCCTGAACCACTACGAAAACGCACTGGCCGCGTGCCTGGTGCTGAACGCCTATATCCCCATGCTGTCCGGCACCGGCGGCAACTCCGGCACACAGGCCTCCGTGGCCGTCATCCGTGCCCTGAGTCTGGACGAGGTGGACTTCTCCGACGTGCTGAAGGTGCTGTGGAAGGAGCTGCGGGTGTCGCTGCTGTGCGGCCTCTGCCTGGCAGGCGCCAACTTCGTGAAGATGCTGGTGGTGGACCGCACGCTGCTGGGCAACACAGAGGTAACGCCCATGGTGTGCCTGGTGGTATGCCTGACGGTGCTGTTCGTGGTGGTCTTTGCCAAGTGCGTAGGCTGCTCCCTGCCGCTTCTGGCGGAAAAGGTGGGGCTGGACCCCGCCGTCATGGCCAGCCCCTTCATCTCCACCGTCGTGGATGCCACCAGTCTGCTGATCTACTTCCGGTTTGCGTCGTGGCTGCTGGGCATTTGAAAAAATCCCATTTCCGGCAGGCATAGCGCCGCGGTTTTCGGACAAGATAGAGTTGGGTCGTATGGCCTGACTCTATTTTTCTTTTACGGGAGGAAACGCCATGAATCGCGCTTGTACCAACGACGGGTGCAGCTGCACCCCCAATTCTTCCATCAAGTGTACCGTCACCAACTGCGCCCACCACTGCAAGGACGTGAACAACTGCGGCCTCAGCTCCATTCAGGTGGGCACCCATGAGAGCAACCCCTCCATGGACCAGTGCACCGACTGTCAGAGCTATCAGAAGTGCCAGTGACCCCTGCCGCCCCGCGTGCCCTGCACGCGGGGTACATATCCCAAGGAGGTGACGCCCTTGCGCATGCCGGCAAAATACGCCGCGTCCGCTGTTCTGGCCGGCGCCGCCAACGGCTGCTTCGGCGGAGGCGGCGGCATGGTGCTGCTGCCCCTGCTCACCCGCTGGTGCCGTGTGGAGGAAAAGACTGCCTTCGCCACCTGCGTGGCGGTGATCCTGCCCTTCTGCGTGGTATCCGCCGCCGTATACCTGCTGCGCACACCTTTTGACTTTACGCAGGCCCTGCCCTACCTGCTGGGCGGACTGGCCGGTGGATTCGTGGGCGGAAAGCTGTTCCCGCGGGTGCCCGCCCCGTGGCTGCGGTATCTGTTCGCCGCCTTCCTCGTGTACGGCGGCATCCGGTACCTTCTGTGACGGCGTGGCTCCTGCCGGTGCTGGCAGGCTTCTGCACCGGTATCCTGTCGGCCTGGGGCGTGGGCGGCGGCACCCTGCTGTTGCTGCTGATGACCCTGTTTTTCGGCGTAGCGCAGGCGGACGCCATGGCCATCAACCTATTGTACTTCCTGCCTACGGCGGCCATGGGCCTGCTGTACCACCGGAAAAACGGCCTGCTGGACCGCGCTGTTCTCCGTTCCGCTGCGCCCTGGGGCACGGCGGCAGCCGCCGCCGGCGCACTGGCCGCCACCGCCGTGGACACGGACCTGCTGCGCCGCCCCTTCGGCATCTATCTGCTGCTGGCCGCAGGGAGCCTGCTGCTCCGGACGAAAAAAACGGGAAAGACCTGAGCGGTCTTTCCCGTTTTCGCGTATGTCGTATCAGTCCGCGCTGGCGTACAGCGGCACGTCCACATCGAACGTCTGCCCGTCCCGCAGCACCGTCAGCGTGATGGTGTCGCCCACCAGATGGGTGCGCCGCACCGCCATCAGATCGTCGATACTGCCCAGCGCCTGCCCATCGGCCCGCAGCAGCACGTCATCGGGCCGGATGCCCATCTCCGCCGCGCCGTAGCCGTCGCTGACGGTGTAGACCACCACGCGGCCGTCGTCGCTGTTCATCACGGTGATGCCCAGCACAGGGATGCCGCGGAACTGGCCGTTGGCGATGAGATCGTTCACCACGAAGCAGAAGCTGCTGCTGGGCAGAGCAAAGCCCAGCCCCTCCACCGTGGCCTCCTCCGCATTTCCGCTGCCGCTCATCTTCAGGGTATTGACGCCGATGACCTGCCCGTACTCATTGATGAGGGGACCGCCGGAGTTGCCGTTGTTCAGGGCGGCGGTGGTCTGGATGAGGGTCATGACGCGTCCCTCCATCTGCACATTGCGGTTGATGGCGGAGATGATGCCCTCGGTCAGGGTACCCCGCAGCTCCACACCCAGCGGGTTGCCGATGGCGTACACCGTGTCGCCCACACGGCACTGGTCGCTGTCGCCGAACTCCGCCGTAGGCAGGTCCTCCGCGTCCACAGCCTTCAGCACCGCCAGATCCTGATCTTCATCATAGCCCACCAGCTCCGCATCGTAGGTATAGCCGGTGTCCAGCGCGATCCAGCAGCTCCTGCCGCCGGAGATGACGTGGGCGTTGGTGACGATGTACCCATCGGAGGTCATGATGATGCCGGTACCCACGCTGGCGTTCTCGCCCTGGTCCGCCACCACCAGCACCGTGGCGGGGTTCACCTTTGCGTAGACATCCTGAATGGTCAGCTTCTCGCCGCCGGCCTCCTCACAGACGAGGGACACGCCCGCCTCTCCCTTGACACGGGGGATGGTGGTCTTTTCCGTCTTGAAAATATTCACGATGCTGCTGGCGTCGCTGTCGCCGTCCCCGTCGCTGTCCAGCGGCGGTGTCTCGCCGCTGCCCTGCGTCAGAGACCAGATGACCCCTGCGGCCACCGCCAGCATCAGCACGCCCATGGCGATGAGGAAGATCCACAGTCCCTTCCTGCTCCGCTTCCCGGGCGGAGGGGGCGGGGGCGCGGCGCCGGCGGGCATGGGGCGTGGCTGCACGTAGTAGTCCACCACCTCGCGTCCCTCGGGGCGGACGTACCACTGTACGACCTCCCGAGGCTCCTCTGTCAGCTTTTCTCTGTTTTCATCCTGCATACGGTGCTTCCTCTCTGCGCGGCTCAACGAGCCATCTGCATGGTAAACGTAAAGGCGGTGACGCCGTTTTCACTGGTGACGGTGATCTTCTCCTTGTGCTGGGTCAGAATGGTCTTGACGATGTACAGCCCCAGGCCGTAGCCGTCCTTGTCCTCGCTGCGGGACTTGTCCGACTTGTGGAACCGCTCGAACAGCAGAGGGATCTCCTCGGCGGGGATGGTCTGCCCCTGATTGCGCACGGTGACGTAGGCCTTCTCGCCGTTGACGGCCAGTCCCAGATACAGGGTGGACTGGGGCGCGGCGAACTTGGCCGCGTTCTCCAGCAGGTTGTAGATCACCTGAGTGATGAGATCCCGGTCTCCCTGCACCATCACGGAGTCCTCGGGGATCTCCGCATCCACGTCCAGCCCGCGGATCATGATCTTCTGCTCCATGGACAGCAGGGCGATGCGGGCGGATTCGCACAGGTCGAACTCCTCCTTTTTCATCTCCTGGTTCTGGATCTGGGAGATGTCCAGCATACGCCGCACCAGACGGCTGAGCCGCCGGCTCTCGTCCGAGATGATCTGCAAATACTGCCGTTCCTTCTCCGGCGGGATGGTGCCGTCCAGAATGCCATCGGTGTAGCCGGCAATGGTAGTCATAGGCGTTTTCAGCTCGTGGGACACGTTGGCGATGAAGTCGCGGCGCTGCCGCTCCGTCTCCTGCAGCGAATCTGCCATGGCGTTGAATGCCGTGGCCAGCTCGCCGATCTCGCCGCCGCTGCTGGTCTCCTGCATCCGCACGTCAAAGTTGCCGCCGGCGTAGGCCCGGGTGGCCTGCACCATCTCGGTGATGGGCTTGATCTGCTGCATGGACGTAACGGAGCTGGTGACGAAGGCAATGAGCAGGATGATGGCGCTGAGCATGAAAAACAGGCCGATGAACGACCGCCACATCTCCATCAGCGCCGTGCCGTCCATGACGGCCAGCACCAGGCCCAGCACATTCCCGCTCTCGTCGGTCATGGGCACGCCCACCACGAACTTCTTCTGCTCGTAGACGCCCACGGTACTGCGCCCCTCGTAGCCGTTTTCGTTGGAGAACGTCGTTTCCACGATCTCCTCCGGCACCCGGACGGACTTGCCCACCAGCCCCGCGTCGGATGTCAGGAGCACGTCGCCCTTCCTGTTGCAGATCAGGAAGTCCACGTCCGTCATGCGGGACGCCACGCCCGCCAGCGACCGCAGCGCGTCCTCCTGTGTATTCTCCGTGTCGTCGCCGGCCAGCAGGTAGTTCACCGACAGCTGAGAGATCAGGTTGGCCCGATCCCGCATCTCGCTGCGCTTTTCCTCCACGGTGTAGTTGTAGCTCAGGGTGTAGAACGATACACCCAACAGTACCATGGTCAGCAGCACCATACCGGCGCTGAGCATAAACTGCCGCCAGTACAGGCTGTCCATGGCACGCTTGATCCTCTCCCGCATGGCTTTACTTCACTTCGAACTTGTAGCCCACGCCCCACACGGTCTTGAGCTCCCACTGATCCGAAACGTTCTCGATCTTCTCCCGCAGGCGCTTGATGTGTACGTCCACGGTACGGCTGTCGCCGAAATAATCGAAGCCCCACACCTCGTCCAGCAGCTGATTGCGGGTGTAGACGCGGTTGGGCGTGGCCGCCAGGTGGTACAGCAGCTCCAGCTCCTTGGGAGGCGTGTCCACCTTCTTGCCGTCCACCAGCAGCTCATAGCTGTCCAGATTGATCTCCAGCTTGTCGAATACCAGCTT
>ENA-UERK01000266-UERK01000266.1-human-gut-metagenome-genome-assembly--contig:-NODE-266-length-48564-cov-5.132283_pt1 | contig 48564 bp, 43 predicted proteins | sample MGYA00242957_ERZ507957 | MGnify/ENA primary metagenome ERZ507957 (study PRJEB26167, sample SAMN06115538) | human gut metagenome | host: Homo sapiens | place: China:Heilongjiang | collected 2015-11-06...
ATGGCAGCGCCCCCTTCTCTATGAAAAATTCGGCCCATCACGGGCAGACGGAACGGAGAACACTATGAGATTGGACAAATGGCTGAGGGTGTCCCGGCTGATCAAGCGCCGCACCGTGGCCAACGAGGCCTGTGACAACGCCCGGGTCACCGCCAACGGCCGGCCGGTCAAGGCCAGCTATGACGTGAAGGAGGGCGATGTGCTGGAGCTGAGTTTCGGCCAGCGCACCGTGAAGGTAGAGGTGCTGGTGGTGGCGGACAACGTGGGCAAGAACGATGCCGCCGCCATGTATCAGGAGGTGCTGTGAGCCGCCCCCGCCGCTTTACGGCCCTGGCGGCCCTGGCCGTTGTGACGGCCCTGGTGCTGGCCCTGCCCGGCTGCGGGAAGCAGACGGTGCAGGAGTCTGCCCAGCTGCTGACCATGGACACGGTGATGACCCTCACCGTCTATGGCACGGACAAGTCTGCCTGTCAGGCCGTGCTGCAACAGAGCCAGGACAGGCTCTATGACCTGGACCGCCGCCTGTCCGCCACGGGGTCAGACGGCAGCGACATCTATGCCCTGAACCACGCCGGGGGCAGGCCCGTGGCCCTGACCGGGGACACCGCCCAGCTGCTGGGCAAGGCTCTGGACCTGTGCGCCATGACCGATGGGGCCTTGGACCTGACCGCCTATTCCGCAGTGGAGGCATGGGGCTTCACCGGCGGCGACTACCGGGTGCCCGCTCAGTCCGAATTGGACGCCCTGGCGGCTAAGATCGACTATACTCAGGTGAAGCTGGACCGGGACTCCAGCCAGGCCAGCCTGCCTGACGGCATGGCGCTGGACCTGGGCGCAGTGGCCAAGGGCTGGGCGGGGGATATCCTCTCCCAGCTGGTGCGGGACGCCGACGGGGTGGACGGGGCCCTTTTGAACCTGGGCCAGAGCACCATCCAGACCGTGGGGGCCAAGCCAGACGGCTCGCCCTGGCGCATCGGCATCCAGGACCCCCAGGGGGAGGGCACCGCCCTGGCGGAGCTGAAACAGGAGCAGTCCGGCGGCTCTGAGAGTACCTCCCAGACGGCGGACCAGCCCGACTACCTGGGCGTGCTGGAGCTGACTGACCGGGCCATGAGCACCTCCGGGGGCTATCAGCGCTGCTTCCTCCAGGACGGGCAGATCTACTGGCACATCTTAGACCCCAACACCGCCGCCCCCGCCCGGTCCGGCCTGGCCTCCGTCACCGTGGTGTCAGACAGCGGCCTGCTGTGCGACGGCCTGTCCACCGCCCTGTTCGTCATGGGCCTGGACCGGGGCGTTCAGTTCTGGCAGACCTGGCGGGACCACGATGACGTGCGCTTTGAGTGCATCTTCATCACCGACGACGGCTCCGTCTACCTCACCCCCGGCCTGGCGGATGGGTTCACCCTGGCCGACGGCCAGAGCCGGGAGGTGACCGTGCTGTCATGAAGCGGCCTGTCAAGCTCACTCTGGCGGCCCTGATCCTGGTCTGCGCCGGGTCTGTCGCCTGGCTGCTCCTGGCCCCCGGCCGGACGGACCACCCGGTGGCCGCGATCACCCTGGACGGGGAGGTTCTGGACGAGATCGACCTGACGGAGGTGCAGAGCGCTTATTCCTTCACCGTCACGGGGAAGGACGGCCTGACCAACACGGTTCTGGTGGAGCCGGGGCGTATCCGGGTGGAGAGGGCCGACTGCCCCGACCAGATCTGCGTCCACCAGGGCTATATCTCCGACGGCAGCCAGCCCATCGTCTGCCTGCCCAACCGGCTCATCATTCAGATACAGGGGGGAGGGGACGCCCTTGACGCCGCAGCGGGATAACAAAAAGCAGGGCGGCACCGCCCGCCTGACCCGGCTGGCCCTGCTCACTGCCATCGCCCTGACCATCTTCATGGCGGAGGCCCAGCTGCCCACGCTGGTGCCCATCCAGGGGGTGAAGCTGGGTCTGGCCAACATCGTCACGGTGTACGCCGTCTTCGCTCTGGGACCGGGGGACGCCCTGCTCATCCTTCTGTCCCGGGTGTTTTTGGGGGCGGTGTTCTCCGGCCAGATGATGACCCTGTTCTATTCCCTGGGGGGCGGGCTGCTGGCGTGGCTCATCATGTGCCTGCTCCGCCCGGTTTTCCACAAAGAGCACCTGTGGCTGTGCAGTCCCGTGGCCGCCCTGTTTCACAACCTGGGCCAGCTGCTGGTGGCCGCCGCCATCATGCGCACCGCCATGTACGAGGTGCTGTATGTGCCCGACGTGCCCAACGCCGCCGCCGTCAACGAGGCGGTGGAGATGACCAAGCGCTGGGGCCGTCCCAAGGCCGCAGGCATGGTCAACGCGGTGCTGCGGAAGTTTGTGACCAACTGGATGGACATGCCCGCGCTGCCCCAGGGCACCACAGCGGACTATCTGTCCGTGCGGTACAGCCATCCCAAGTGGCTGGTGCGCCGCCTGATCGACGTGATCGGGGCGGAGGAGACGGAGGACTACCTGCGGATGAACAACGAGATCGTCCCCACCACCATCCAGACCAATACGCTGAAATGTACGGCGGAGGAGCTGGAGAAGGAGCTGCGCACCGCCGGCGTGACGGTGAACGCTCACCCATGGCTGGAGGGCTGCTTCGAAGTGTCGGCCACCGGCGATCTGGAGCGCCTGCCCGCCTTTACGGAGGGGCGCTTCACGGTGCAGGACGCCGCGGCACGTCTGGTGGCCACAGCGGCAGCGCCGCAGCCGGAGACTCGTGCGCTGGACATGTGCGCCGCGCCCGGAGGCAAGTCCTTTGCGCTGGCCATCGACATGGGGGACAGGGGCGATATCCTGTCCTGTGACATCCATCCCCACAAGCTGGCGCTCATCGAAAAGGGCGCGGCGCGATTGGGCATCCGATCCATCCGGACGGCGCTGGCCGATGGGCGGGAGCACCACGCGGCGTGGGAAAACGCCGCAGACCTGGTGGTGGCTGATGTGCCCTGCTCGGGACTGGGCATCATCCGCAAGAAGCCGGATATCCGCTACAAGGACCCCAAGGAGCTGGCGGAGCTGCCGGCCATTCAGGCCGCCATATTGGACAACGCGGCCACCTACGTGCGGCCGGGCGGCGTGCTGCTCTACTCCACCTGCACGGTGCTGCCGGAGGAAAATGAGGGCGTCACCACGGCGTTTCTGGACACGCACCCTGAATTTGCACTGGAACCGTTTACCCTGCCGCGGCCCATCGGCGGCTGCTGCGGACAGCTGACGCTGTGGCCGCAGCGGTACGGCACGGACGGCTTCTATATCTGCCGGATGCGCAGAAAATAAGCGAGGGGCTTTTATGACCGATATCAAATCCATGACCCAGCAGGAGCTCTCCCAATTTCTGAAAGAGCTGGGAGAGCCGGCGTTCCGCGCAAAGCAGGTCTTTACGTGGCTGCATCGGGGCGCCGCCTCCTTCGACGAGATGACCAACCTCTCCAAGTCCCTGCGGGAAAAGCTGAAGGGGCGCTGTTTTATCACCGCGCCTGTGGTGGCCCGCAAACAGGAGTCTCGGCTGGACGGCACCATCAAGTACCTGTGGGAGCTGTCGGACGGCAACTGCATCGAGACGGTGCTGATGCAGTACCACCATGGCAACACAGTGTGCATCTCGTCCCAAGTGGGCTGCCGCATGGGCTGCGCCTTCTGTGCCAGCACCATCGCCGGAAAGGTGCGGGATCTGCGGCCGTCGGAAATGCTGGATCAGGTGATGTTCACCCAACTGGATTCCGGCCGGACGGTGTCCAACATTGTGCTGATGGGCATCGGCGAGCCGCTGGACAACATGGCCAATGTGCTGCGGTTTCTGGAGCTGGTGAATCATCCCGATGGCATGAACATCGGTATGCGGCATATCAGCCTGTCCACCTGCGGCGTGGTGCCCGGTATCGATGCCCTGGCGGAGCAGCAGCTGCAGCTGACGCTGTCTGTCTCGCTGCACGCGCCGGACAGCGAGACGCGCAGCCGCATCATGCCGGTGAACCGCGCCTATGACGTGGAACTGCTGTTTGATGCCTGCCACCGCTATTTTGAGAAAACGGGGCGGCGCATCAGCTTTGAGTACGCCATGATCGACGGCGTCAACGACAACGACTGGCAGGCGGACCTCATCGCCAAAAAGCTGCGGGGCATGCCTGGCCATGTGAATCTCATCCCGCTGAACGACGTGGTGGAGAGCCCGTACAAGCCCAGCCGCCGCGTGGCCGCTTTCCAGAAGCGGCTGGAGTCCCACGGCATCACCGCCACGGTGCGGCGCAGTCTGGGTGGAGACATCGATGCCTCCTGCGGCCAGCTGCGGCGAAAGGCCATGGAGGAAAAGGAAAGGGGGCGCCTGACATGAAAATGTGGGGCATCACGAATACCGGTCTGGTCCGCAGCGAGAATCAGGACGCCTACGCCGCCTTTACGGTGGGCGGTTACAGCGCCGCCGTGGTCTGCGACGGCATGGGCGGCACCAACGGCGGCCGCGTTGCAAGCGGCATCGCGGTGGAGCAGTTTGAAAAGGAACTGCGGGCTGTGCTGCAGGAGAACGCCGGAGAGGAGCAGCTGCGGCAGGCCACGCTGTACGCCATCTCTCTGGCCAACGACGCCATACGCCGCGCGGCGGCGCAGAACGCCGACTATCAGCACATGGGCACCACACTGGTGTGCGCCTTGGCCAAAGAGGATCTGGTGATGGTGGGCAACATCGGCGACAGCCGGGCCTACCACATCAACGGAGAGGGCATCCGCCAGATCTCCCGTGACCACTCTGTGGTGGAGAGCATGGTGGAGAAGGGCAATATCACTCCCCAGGAGGCCCGCCGCCACCCCAACCGCAATCTCATCACCCGTGCGCTGGGTCCCGATATCCAGGCCCAGGCCGATACGTTCGCCGTGGCGTGGCATCCAGGGGATTTCATCCTGCTGTGCACCGATGGGCTGGTGAACACCGTCTCGGATCAGGAGATGCTGTTTGAGGTGCTCCACGATGGCGACATCGAGAGCTGTCTGGACCATCTGATGCAAATATCACTGCGCCGCGGTGCACCGGACAACGTCACGGTGGTGCTGCTGATGAACACGTAAAGGAGATGACAACATGGATCAATACATAGGACGTATGCTGGATGATCGCTATGAAATTCTGGAGCTGATCGGGTCCGGCGGCATGGCAAATGTGTATAAGGCCAGATGTCATCGGCTGAACCGACTGGTGGCGGTGAAGATACTCAAGAGCGATCTGGCGGAAAACGCCGACTTCCGCCGGCGTTTTCGGGACGAGTCACGGGCCGTGGCTCAGCTGTCCCACGCCAACATCGTGTCGGTGTATGATGTGTCCACCAGCGGTGAGACGGAGTACATCGTCATGGAGCTCATCGACGGCATTACCCTGAAGCAGTATATGGAGCGGCGGGGCCGCATGGACTGGCGGGAGTCGCTGCACTTCATCAGCCAGATCATGCGGGGCCTGAGCCACGCCCACAGCCGCGGCATCATCCACCGGGACATCAAGCCCCAGAACATCATGGTTCTGCGGGACGGCAGCGTGAAGGTGGCCGATTTCGGCATCGCATGCCTGGCAAACGCCAGCCAGACCCTGACCCAGGAGGCGCTGGGCTCCGTCCATTACATCTCGCCGGAGCAGGCGCGGGGCGACCGCATTGATGCACGTTCCGACATCTACTCCGCCGGCGTGGTGCTGTATGAGATGCTGACGGGACGGCTGCCCTTTGAGGGCGACTCCGCTGTGTCCGTGGCCATCCAGCACCTGAGCTCCGTGCCGCTGGCGCCGCGGGACATCGACCATAGCATCCCTGAGCCGCTGGAGCTGATCTGCATGAAGGCCATGAACAGCGATCCCGACAAGCGCTATCCCACGGCGGACGCCATGCTGGAGGATCTGGAGAAGTTCCGCAAGGACCCCGCCGTGGATATGGACTACATCCGCAAGGAACTGGCATCGGTGCAGCCGGACAACGAGCCCACCATGTCCATTCCCACCGCGCAGGTGGCCACCGCCGTGAAAAAGCGGGCCGACCAGATGCGGCGCGACCAGCCGGAGGACAACATCCGGCCCCGCGACAAGAAGTCCATCGCCATCATGGGCGGTATCTTCGCAGCGGCTCTGGTGCTGGTGTTCCTGCTGTTCAAGCTGATTTTGGGCGATTTTGGCCCCGCCGGCAACAACAAGAGCTACGATGTTCCCAATGTGCTGGGCAAGACCGTGGAGGAGGCCCAGCTGATGGACGGCGTCAAGGATATTTTTGAGATCGTGGTGAAGGGCACCCAGCGCTCCGACACCTATGAGCCGGGACAGATCATCCAGCAATCGCCGGATGCCGGACGCAGCCGCAAGAGCAACTTCGTCATCGAGGTCTACGTGGCGGCGGAGGAGGAGAAGGTGCCCATGCCGAATGTCACCGGCCAGGAGTACCGGCAGGCACGCATCCAATTGCAGGAGCTGAATCTGAACCTGAAATTCGACTTCCAGAGCCAGAATTCCGACACGGTCCATAAGGACATGGTCATCTCCACGGAGCCCGCCGTCGGGGAGGAGCTGACTGCGGGTCAGCAGGTGACAGTGTACGTCAGCACCGGCCCCAAGACGGTGACGGTGCCCTCGTTCATCGGGCAGGACATTGCCATCGCCATCAAGAATGCTCAGGACATGGGCCTCACCGTGGGCCAGCCGGAGTTCGACCCGTACAGTCTGGTGGAGACGGGCCGTGTCACTGAGCAGAACATCGACCCAAACGAGGTGGTAGATGGCGGCACCCAGATCGTCTTTACCATCAGCGGCAGCGGCGAGGAGGACATCGTGACCCGCACCAAGGTGGCGGAGTTCGCCCTGCCGGAGGACATGGGCGGCATGATCAAGGTGGAGTTTGAGCAGGACGGCGCCATCGTGGACAGCCAGTACATCAGCGCCAACCTCCAGACTGTGACCTACACTTTCACCGGTCAGGTGGGGCAGACATCACTGGTGCGGGCTTACTTCACCTGCATCAACGACAACTCTGCGGTATCTTCACCCACGCAGGAGATCGTCTTTTGAGTCGGGGGCGCATTGAAAAGGCCCTCAGTGGCTTCTATTACGTGAACACCGGAGGCGAGGTGCTCCGGTGCCGCGCCCGCGGCAAGTTCCGGCGCGAAGGACTCAGCCCGCTGGTAGGCGACTGGGTGGAGGTACGGGAGCTGGGCGGCGGCGAGGGCTTCGTGGAGGCAGTGGAGCCGCGAAAGAACGTGTTCCTCCGCCCGGCTGCCGCCAATATCGACCAGTTGGTCATCATCGCCTCCGCTGCCATTCCGGTGACGGAACCGTATCTCATCGACCGCATCGCTGCCATCGCCGCCCTGAAAAGCTGTCAGGTGCTGCTGTGCCTGAACAAGTGCGACCTGGATCCTGCGGACGAGCTGTATGACATCTACCGCCATTCGGCCATTCAAGTGCTGCGGGTCAGCGCTGCCACAGGAGAGGGTATTCCAGAGCTGTGCGCGACAATCGCTGGCAAGCTAAATGCCTTTACAGGGAATTCCGGCGTGGGCAAGTCCAGTATCCTCAATGCCCTGTCGCCGCAGCTGACGCTGCCGGTGGGGGAGGTCAGCAAGGCGCTGGGCCGCGGACGCCATACCACTCGCCATGTGGAGATGTTCTCCCTGGGCGGCGATACATGGGTCATCGACACGCCGGGCTTTTCCTCCTTTGACACCCAGGAGATGGATCTGGAACTGAAGGAGCATCTGCCGGAGACGTTCCCCGAGTTCGCGCCCTACGCAGACCAGTGCCGCTTTGTGGGATGCAGCCACACCAGGGAGAAGGGCTGCCGCGTGCTGCAGGCGGTGAAGGACGGGGACATCCACCCCAGCCGCCACCGCAGCTACGTCCGGCTCTATCAGGAGCTGAAGGACCTGAAGGCCTGGGAGAAAAAATGAAAAAAGCGGAGTGCGATGCACTCCGCTTTTTTTTCGCCCATATACTGGACCAGAGGGGGGTCTTGTATGAGAGGCTGGAACTGCGGCGGCTGGATCATCGGCATTTGCGCGCTGGCATTGGGACTGGGCATCCTGATCGCGGCCGTCTTTCCTGTGGGGTGTCTGATGTTTCTGGTGGCGTTTCTGCTCATCGCCTGCGGGATCGCCTGTTTGCGGAATAGGAGGTAGCGTATGAAGATCGTGGTATGGAAGTCTCCGCGGTTCCTGCGGGGCCTGCTGTGCAGCATTTTCGGGATCAGGGAATAACAGTGCCCGCCCGCTCATATGGTAGAGGTACAACGGAGAAATGAGAGGGCGAGACCATGGAGTTAGGCTTACATTTTACGGAACTGACCTGCTGCGAGCAGACCGGCCGTCTGGTGATGTCCCACGAGGAGACCATGGAGACGGCCATTGCGGAATACTGCCCCGACATGACGCGGATCGTCAGCGTCTGCGGGCAGCTGCAGATACGGGAGCGGACCGCATTGGAGGGCCGCGTCACCGCCACCGGCACCGTGCGGGTCACGGTGTTGTATACCTCGGAGGAGAGCGCCGGCCTGCGCAGCCTGACGCTGCCGGTGCCATTCTCCTGTACGGCGGAGGACGAGACGCTGGCGTCGTCGCAGCTGCTCTGGGCCACAGGACGGTTGTTGTTGGCAGAGGCACAGGCCGTGACGGCGCGGAAGCTGTATGTCCGCGTGCTGCCGGAGGTGACGCTGACCGGCTACACCCGCGCCCAGTGCCGGTTTTGCAGCGGCACGGAGGAGGACCCTGCTCTCCGCGTCCGGCGCAGGGATCACGACATCAGCCTGCTGGATACGGCGGTGGAACGCAGCTTCTCCGTGGCGCAGGAGACGCCGGAGGTGTCCCCCGCGCCGGAGGACCTGCTGCTGTACCGGCTCTGCCCGCGGCTCACCAGCTGCCGTCTGGTGGGCAGCAAGCTGGTGCTGAAGGGAGAGCTGGCCCTGTCGGCGCTGTACCGCGGGCAGGATCAGCAGCTGCATACCTATGAAACGGAGCTGCCGGTATCCCAGATCCTGGACGGCGCGGATCTGCCGGAGGAGGGGGAGCTTTCCGGCATCCTGTGCCTCACCGGAGGGGAGGTGCGGGTCCTGCGCTCCGACAGCGGCGGCGGGTTCTCCATCTCGGCGGAACTGCGGCTGCTGCTGCGGGCCTACCGGACGGTGCGGTGCAGCTGCGTGGAGGACCTGTACAGCATTCGCCGGCCGGTGCAGCTGCATCAGGAGACGGTGGCCGTACCGGTGGGGCGGCCCTGCCGCTCCCTGCGGGAGGAGAGCATTCAGCATCTGGACTTCGGCGGCAGCCGCCCGTTCTTCTTTATCACCGACACGGACTGCACACCTGCTGCCGTGACGGAGGAGGGAGGTCAGACGGCTCTGCGCACCACGATACATACCCGACTGCTGTATCTGGATGAGGCGGATGCCCCCGCCGTCACGGAGCGGACGGAGGAGATCGTGGTGCCGGTGCAGGGACCGGTGCAGTCTGTATCCTGCACACTGGCGGGGCCACCGGACGTCCGGTTCACAGGCAGCGGCTGCGATGTGCGGCAGGTGGCGGAATTCCTCATCGGCGACATGCAGGCGGACCAGATGCGCACCGTCGCCGCCGTGGAGCTGCTGGACGGGGAGGAGCAGGAGAAGATACCCTCCCTGGTGCTGCGGCGACTGCTGCCGGAGGAGACGCTGTGGGATGTGGCCAAACAGTACCGAACCGATGAGGAACTGCTGCGGACGGTGAACCATCTGGAGGAGGGGGAGACACCGGACAAAATGCTGCTGATCCCTCGCGTCCGGTGAATTGTGCATTGACTTTCCCTATGTCCGTGGGGTAGAATAACGGGTGCGAGCAGACTGGACAGTCGCGGGGACAAGGCGAAAGCCTGTTCATGAGGAAAGTCCGGGCTCCACAGGGCAAGAATAACGGGTAACGCCCGCCGAAGGCGACTTCAGGAAAAGTGCAACAGAGATATACCGCCGCGTCACATCCCCAAATGGGGACCTCCGCGAAAACGTCAGTTTTTGTGGGGAGATAAGGTACAGCGAAGTGATTTTGGCCTGCCGTTTGCGGCCGGACGAAAGCTATGGAGCTGGCACCGACGAGGTAAGGGTGGAAAGGCGAGGTAAGAGCTCACCCGACGGCGCGTGAAAGTGACCGTCGCTGTAAACTCTATTCGGAGCAACACCGGTATGGGAGCATATAGGCTGGCCCGGCCGCTCCCGGGGTGGCTTGAGCGTGCCGGCAACGGTACGCCCAGATAGATGACTGTCGAAACAGAACCCGGCTTATAGGTCTGCTCGCAGGACCATTCCAAGGCCGCAGCGGCTCACGCTGCGGCCTTCTTTGTGCGCTTCGCACAATTTCGACGGAAATATGCGGTGTATTTTAGAATACAAAACTATTTACATTAGTTCGATAAAGTGGTAGAGTGATAGCGTAGTAAACAACCAAGCCGGTCTGCCGGCGAGAAAACCGGTATTCCGGTCAGTAAAGGAGAAAAAACGATGAAAAAGCTGATTGCACTGATGCTGGCCATGGTCATGGCCCTGTCCCTTGTGGCCTGCGGTAAGCCCGCAGAGAACGACAATTCCGCAAACGACAACAATACCAATACCGACGGCGATGCCACTGCCACACGGACCTTCGTGATGGGCGTCGACGCGGAGTATCCCCCCTTCAGCTATCTGGGCGAGGACGGCCAGTACACCGGCTTCGACGTGGAGGTCTGCAAGGCTGTCTGCGATCTGCTGGGCTGGGATCTGCAGGTCTTCGGTGTGAACTGGGACCAGAAGCTGGTGCAGCTGGATGCCAAGGAGTGTGACTGCGTATGGTCCGGCATGACCATCCTGGACTCCATGAAGGAGGCCGGCTACGTGATCTCCGCGCCTTACTATGACAACACCCAGGTCATCATGGTCAAGGAGGGCAGCGACATCAAGTCTTCCGCTGACCTGGCCGGTAAGGTCGTGGCCGTGCAGCTGGGCACCTCCGGCGAGGCGCTGCTGGCCGATGGCGGTGATCTGGCCGACCTGGCGGCGACCTTCGCTGACCTGACTACCTGCGACAGCTTCCTGAAGTGCTTCACTGAGCTGGGCGGCGGCGCCGTGGACGCTGTCATCGTGGACAAGCCCGTGGCTGTCTCCTATGCCGAGTCCAACAAGGGCTTCACCGTTCTGGACGAGGGTCTGGGCGCCGAGCAGTACGGCATCGCCTTCCGCGCCGGTGACGAGGAGCTGTGCGCCACCGTGGAGGACGCCGTGGCTCAGCTGGTGGCCAACGGCACCTACGCCGAGATCGCTGCCAAGTATCCCGACATCGCCAACAACCTGACCCTGCTGGGCTGAGCCTGAGGCATCGGCGCACAAAAGAAAACAGCATACCGGCTCCCGAGGGAAATTCCTCCCTCGGGAGCGTATGTGCATGAATTGAGGATAACATATGACCTTACTGACCATGATCGTCAAGATGGGGGAGGGACTTTCCAAGACCTGCGCCATCTTCTTTCTGACGCTGCTGTTCTCCCTGCCGCTGGGCATGATCGTTGCGCTGCTGCGCATGAGCAAAAACAGGATCGTCTCCGGCATCACCCGTTTCTTCATCTCCATTCTCCGCGGCACGCCGCTGATGCTGCAGCTGCTGGCCGTGACCTACGGCCCCTACTACCTCTGTGACCTGCCGGTGGCCCGCAACAAGCTGATCCCCGTGGTCATCGCCTTTGCCATCAACTACGCCGCCTATTTCGCGGAGATCTATCGCGGCGGCATCGAATCTATGCCGGTGGGACAGTATGAAGCGGCAGAGGTGCTGGGTTATACCAAGGCCCAGACCTTTATCCATGTCATCCTGCCGCAGGTGTTCAAGCGCATCATGCCCAGCATCACCAACGAGGTGGTGACGCTGGTGAAGGACACCTCCATGGCGTTCACTGTCTCCTATCAGGAGATGTTCACCATCGGCAAGCAGATCGCCAACTCCGAGACCAGCTTTACGCCGTTCCTGGTGGCAGGCGTGTTCTACTTCGCGTTCAACGCCGTTGTGGATCTGGTCATGGGCAAGGTGGAAAAGCGTATGGACTACTACAAATAAGGGAGGCGGTCGCATGAAACTGTTACAGATGAACCACGTGCAGAAGAGCTTCAACGACGACACGCTGCACGTTCTCAAGGACATCAGTCTCTCCGTAGAAAAAGGCGAGGTGGTGGCCATCATCGGCCCCTCCGGCAGCGGAAAATCCACGCTGCTGCGCTGCGCTGCGATGCTTACCGACATGGATGACGGCGAGCTGTTCTACGGCGACATACAGGCTGCCCGCAGCGAAAACGGCAGGGCGGTCTACGCCGGCAAGGAGACACTGAAAAGGGTGCGGGAAAAGTTCGGGCTGGTGTTCCAGAGCTTCAACCTCTTTCCTCACTATTCCGTGCTGAAAAATCTGACGGACCCCCAGATCCGCGTGCTGGGCCGCGACAAGGAGACGGCGAAGCAGCGGGCGCGGCAGCTGCTGGAGAAGATGGGGCTTTCCGACAAGGAGAGCGCCTACCCCTGCGAGCTCTCCGGTGGACAGCAGCAGCGGGTAGCCATCGCCCGCGCCCTGGCCATGGATCCCGAGATCCTATTTTTCGATGAACCCACCTCGGCGCTGGACCCCGAGCTGACCGGAGAGATCCTGAAGGTCATCCGTGACCTGGCGGAGGAGCATATGACCATGGTCATCGTGACCCACGAGATGTCCTTTGCCAAGGACGTGGCAGATCGCGTTATCTTCATGGCCGGCGGCGTCATCGTGGAGGAGGGTACGCCGGAGGAGGTCATGGTCAACACCCGTGAGGAACGGACCCGTCAGTTCCTGGGGCGGTATCAGAGATGAGAAAGCTGCGCGTGGTGCGGGCAGATCCCGCTGGAAACATCACTCTATTCGTCCTGACGCCCGTAGGCAAGGCGGAGTGCGCCGCCGTGGCTGCACAGCTCATGGCCATCCGGGAACTGCAGGCGGAGCAGGTAGGCTTCATCTTCCCCAACGGCCATATGGAGATGGAGGCGGGGGAGTTCTGCGGCAACGCCTCCCGCGCCTACGGATTCCTGCTGGCGAAGCAGCAGGGGCTCGCCGGCTGCCGGAGCATGCAGCTGTCCGTCAGCGGCTGCGATCACCCCATCACCGTGACGGTGGACATGGACGCCGGTACGGCGGAGGCAGAGATGCCGCTGCCGAAATTCGTCAGGCCGGTGGACGCTCCTGCCACCGGTACGCTGGTGCATCTGGGAGGCATCGCCCATCTGGTGGTGCAGGATGTCCCGCCCAGCCGTGAGTTTTTCGCCCAGGCCGAGCCGCTCTTTGCGGCGGACCCTGCGCTGGATGCCTACGGCGTGTGCTTCGTGGAGGGGGACCGTATGACGCCGCTGGTGAAGGTGCCGGAGGCGGGGACGCTGGTGTTCGAGGGCAGCTGCGGCAGCGGTACGCTGGCCTGCGCAGTGGCCATGAGCCGGGGCAGAGACGGCGTATTTTCCGTCTCCCTGCGGCAGCCTGCAGGGACGGTCAGCGCCTCCGTGACGCGGCGGGACAGCGAGGTCATCGCAGCGTCCATCGGCGGACCGGTGACGCTGGGAGAACCCTTTGAGGTGACTATCTGAAAAAATGCCTGAAAAAACGCACCCGACAGGGTGCGTTTTTTGGTTGTACAATTGTACCCAAAGCGGTATAATGTCTGTATTGAGCAACTGTTAGACGGAGGGATATAACATGACCTTGCATGAGTATATGGAGAGCCTGCGGCAGAAAACGGTGGCAGTGCTGGGCATCGGCGTCAGCAACACGCCGCTGGTGCAGCTGCTGCTGCGCAGCGGCATTCGCGTCACCGCCTGCGACAAGCGGACGAGGGAGCAGCTGGGCACGCTGGCTGACGAGCTGAAGCAGGCGGGATGCACGCTGCGGCTGGGACCGGATTATCTGGAGGGGCTCCACGAGGACGTGATCTTCCGCACTCCGGGCCTGCGGCCCGATGTGCCCCAGCTTGCGGCGGCGGTAGCCAATGGCAGCATGCTGACCAGCGAGATGGAGGAGTTCTTCCGTGTCTGCCCGTGTCCCATTATCGCCGTCACCGGCTCCGACGGTAAGACGACGACCACCACCATCATCGCCGAGCTGCTGAAGGCGGCAGGGAACACAGTGTGGGTAGGCGGCAATATCGGACACCCGCTGCTGTGCGATGCCGACCGTATGCGGCCCCAGGACTATGCGGTGCTGGAGCTGTCCAGCTTCCAGCTGATGACTATGGACCGCAGTCCCCATATCGCGGTGGTGACCAATCTGGCCCCCAATCACCTGGACATGCACAAGGACATGGCAGAGTACGTAGCGGCCAAGGAGAACATCTTCCGCCACCAGACCGCCGGCGACATTGCCGTGTTCAACGCCGACAACACCATCACGGCGGAGCAGGCGGGGCGCACCGTAGGCCGCAGCCGCCGCTTCAGCCGTCAGACAGAGCTGGACGACGGCGTGTTCCTGCGGGGCGAGGACATCGTCTGCCGCAGTGAGGCAGGGGAGCGGGTCATCATGAATACCTCCGACATCAAGATCCCCGGCGTCCACAACGTGGAGAACTACATGGCGGCCATCGCCGCCGTGGACGGTCTGGTGCCGGACGACATCATCCGCGACTTCGCACGCAGCTTCGGCGGCGTAGAGCACCGCATCGAGCTGGTGCGCACCTACCGCGGTGTCCGGTACTACAACGATTCCATCGCCTCCAGCCCCTCCCGCACCATCGCGGGGCTGCGCTCCTTCCCGGAGAAGGTCATCCTCATCGCCGGCGGCTATGACAAGCACATTCCCTTCGATGTACTGGGCCCCGAGGTGACGGCCCACGTGAAGCTGCTGGTGCTCTGCGGCGCCACGGCGGAGAAGATCCGCGCCGCAGTGGAGGCCGCGCCGGACTACCGCCCGGGACGTCCGGAGATCCTGGAGGTCACGCCCTTCCAGGCTGCGGTAGAGGCCGCCCGCGACCATGCCGCCGCAGGCGATGTGGTGACGTTGTCCCCGGCCTGTGCTGCCTTCGACCAGTTCAAGAACTTTGCCGAGCGGGGCAGGGTGTTCAAGGAGATCGTCCGCAGCTGGCCGGAGGAATGAGGAAAAGCCTTGGCATCATAAACTCCCTGCAAGGGGGGTGGATGCCGTGGAACGGCTTCGTTATCTGCGCCTGACCGGACGACAGAAGGTACTGGTCTGGTGTACCTTTCTTCTGGCGGCGTTGGCAGCGCTGACTGCTGCCGCCGTGCTGCATATGAGGCCCATCGTGGTGGATCTGGCCACCGCTCGCACCTCTAACATGGTGAACCGCATCGTGGTGGCCGCCATCAACGACGCGGTGGACAGCGGGCGCATCGACTACGGGCGGCTGGTGTCCTTCGATAAGGATGCCAACGGCCATGTGACGGCGCTGAAAAGCAACATGGCGGAGTTCAACCGCCTGCAGGCGTCTATCTCCGACGATATCCTCCAGCGCATGGCGGATGTGTCCACCACGGATTTGTCCATCCCCATCGGCACGCTGACCGGTTCGCCGCTGCTGGCAGGCCGCGGGCCGTGTCTGCACGTGCGCATGCAGTCCGTGGGCACTGCCACCGCCCGCTTCGATAACCAGTTTTCCTCCGCCGGCATCAACCAGACCCGCCACCGCATCCTGCTGGATGTGGATGTCCACGTCAGCATCCTGCTGCCCGGGCTGACCACCTATACCAAGGTGTCCAACGAAATCTCCGTGGCGGAGACGGTGATCGTGGGCGGCGTACCCGACACCTACACCTATTTCAGTACCACGCCGGACGAGATCGAGAACTACGCCGACGAGTACATCATCAACAACGGATAAGAGGTCACACTATGGACTACCGACAGGAAATGAAGGAGCTGCGGGACACCCTGAATGCCCACGGCTACCGCTATTACGTATTGGATGAGCCCACCATCTCCGACTACGAGTACGACCACATGCTGCGCCGTCTGGAGGATCTGGAGGCGGCACATCCGGAGGAAATCACGCCGGATTCGCCCACGCAGCGCATCGGTGGCCGCACGCTGTCTGAGTTCCAGCAGGTGACGCATCCCGTGCCGCTGGAGAGTTTGCAGGACGTGTTCAACGACGATGAGGTGTGCCAGTTTCTGGAAAAGATACCCCTGGACGCGCCGGTGTGGAGCGTGGAGCCAAAGGTGGACGGCCTGTCCGTGGCCCTGGAGTACAGAGACGGCGTGTTCGTCCGCGGCGCCACCCGCGGCGATGGACGGGTGGGGGAGGACGTGACGGAGAATCTGCGCACCATCCGCTCCATTCCTATGACGCTGCCGGAGAAGCTGCCCCGTCTCATCGTCCGCGGCGAGGTCTACATGGCTCGCAGCGTGTTCGATGAGATCAACGCCCGCCGCGAGCTGGAGGGCAAGCCCCTGATGGCCAACCCCCGCAACGCTGCCGCCGGCTCCCTGCGCCAGTTGGACCCCAAGATCGCGGCCCAGCGCCGTCTGGACATCGCCGTATTCAATCTCCAGCTGGCGGAGGGACGGGAGTTCACCACCCACACCGAGACCATCGACTATCTGGCGTCCCAGCATTTCAAGGTCATTCCGCACCGGCAGCTATCCAAAACCGCCGATATTCTGGCGGAGATCGCCGCGCTGGGCGACTGTCGGGAGCGTTTCCCCTTCGACATCGACGGCGCGGTCATTAAGCTGGACAATCTGGCGGAGCGGGAGGTGCTTGGCAGTACTGCCAAGTGTCCCCGCTGGGCCATCGCCTACAAGTACCCGCCAGAGACCAAAGAGACGGTGCTCCGCGATATCGTGGTGCAGGTAGGACGCACTGGCGTGCTGACTCCCAAGGCGGAGCTGGAGCCGGTGCGTCTGGCGGGCACCACTGTGACCTACGCCACCCTGCATAATCAGGACTATATCGCCCAGAAGGACATCCGCATCGGCGACACGGTGCTGGTGCGCAAGGCGGGGGAGATCATCCCCGAGATCGTGGCCGTGGTGCCGGACAAGCGTCCGGACGGCGCACAGCCCTACACGCTGCCGGACCGCTGCCCCGTCTGCGGCGCGGAGGTGGTGCGGGACGAGGATGGCGCGGCTCTGCGCTGCACCGGCGCGGAGTGCCCTGCCCAGCTGCTGCGGAATCTGACCCATTTCGCCAGCCGAAACGCCATGGACATCGACGGTCTGGGTCCCGCCGTGATACAGCAGCTGGTGGACAGCGGCCTTGTCAGGACTGCCGCCGACCTGTACAGCCTGCGGCCGGAGCAGATCGCGGAGCTGGACCGTATGGGTCAGAAGTCCGCCCGGAACGCGGTGGAGGCCATCGCCAGAAGCCGTGAGGACGACCTGTGGCGCCTCATCTTTGCCCTCGGCATCCGGCAGGTAGGTGAGAAGGCCGCCAAGGTGCTGGCTGCACGGTTCGGCAGCATGGACGCGCTGTCCACCGCCACGGAGGAGGAGCTGACCGCCATTGATGACGTGGGGCCCATCACGGCGAAATATATCCGCCAGTGGATGGACAGCCCACAGTCCCAGGACCTGCTGGCACGTCTGAAGGCCGCAGGGCTCAATATGACCTGTAAAGAGGAATTGGTTGACAGACGTTTTGCTGGAATGACTTTTGTCCTTACCGGCGCACTGGAGAAGTTTACCCGCGATGAAGCGGGGGAGATGATCGAGAAGCGGGGCGGCAAGGTGTCCGGCTCCGTTTCCAAAAAGACCAGCTACGTGGTGGCGGGAGAGAACGCCGGCAGCAAGCTGCAAAAGGCGCAGCAGCTGGGCATCCCCGTCCTCACGGAAGATGAATTTCTGGAGTTTCTGAAATAAGGAGGTACATGTCATGGCAGAGCATACCGATCAGAATCTGCTGCATCAGGTGATTTACAGCGTCTTTGTGCGCAACCACACCAAAGAAGGCACCTTCCGCGCGTTGGAGGGTGACCTGGACCGCCTGAAGGGACTGGGTGCAGACATCATCTGGCTCATGCCCATCCATCCCATTGGTTCGGAGGGCCGTAAGGGCACTCTGGGCAGCCCCTACGCCATTCAGGACTACCGCGGCATCAATCCCGAGTACGGCACGCGGGAGGACTTTATCCATCTGGTGGATGCCATCCATGCTCGCGGCATGAAGTGCATCATCGACGTGGTGTATAACCACACCTCACCGGACTCCGTGCTGGCCCACACCCATCCGGAGTACTTCCTCCGCGACGCAGAGGGTCGCCCTACCCGAAAGGTGGCGGACTGGTGGGATGTGGTGGACCTGGATTACAGCAACCGCGACCTGTGGAACTACCAGATCGACACGTTGAAGCAGTGGGCCGCCATCGTGGATGGCTTCCGCTGCGACGTGGCCAGCAGCGTCCCGCTGGACTTCTGGTGTGAGGCACGCCGCCAGGTGGAGACGGTGCGCCCTGGCTGCATCTGGTTGGCCGAAAGCGTCCACGGCGCCTACGTGCTGGGCATGCGCCGCACGGGCGCGGCCTGCGCCACGGACACCGAGCTGTACCGCGCCTTCGACATGACCTACGACTACGACATCTGGCCTTTTTACGAGGGCTTCCTGAAGGGAGATCTGTCCCTGCGGACCTACACGGACATCCTGAACTATCAGGAGCTGACGTATCCCACTGGCTACATCAAGGCCCGCTGCCTGGAGAACCACGACACCTGCCGCGCGGCCTCCTGGTTCACCAGTGACCGCCAGCTGTACCACTGGCTGGGATTCCTGTACTTCCAGCGGGGTGCCGCCATGCTGTACAGCGGCATGGAGTACGCGCCCAAAAAGCGGGTGGGTCTTTTCGACGCCGACGACAACTACGGCGACATGCGGCTGGACGTGCAGCGGTACCTCACCGCCTGCAAGACCATGAAGCAGACGCTGCCGCTGGGCGGCGGCTTCTGGTGGGTGACCGCCAACGACAGCGTGGCGCTGGGCCACTACGAGGGACCGGAGGGGCAGGCGTTGGGCATCTTTGACCTGCGCGGCCAGGGCGGTGAGGTATCTGTAAACCTGCCGGACGGCGTGTATCGGAACCGTCTGGGCGGGGAGGTCACCGTCCGGAACGGCAGGCTGCCGCTGGGTGAATACCCCGTGGTGATCTGATGCGGGCCGCCGCTATTGGTTTTTTATACAAAGCGAAAAGAGATTCTGTGACGTATGTCACAGAATCTCTTTTGTTCATTGACCTGCGGCAATCGAAATGCTATACTTTTACACGGTATATCTAGGCTCTTTCCTGTGGCAAAGCAGGGAGGAGCTGATAGAAAAGAGGAGGAAAGAATCATATGAGCAAGATCATGAAGATCTGCGACGGCAACGAGGCGGCGGCATACGTCGCCTATGCGTTCTCCGAGGTCGCAGCCATCTACCCCATCACACCCTCCAGCCCTATGGCGGAGCACGCCGACGCGTGGTCGGCCAACGGCAAGAAGAACATCTTCGGCCAGCCGGTTCGTCTGGTGGAGATGCAGTCCGAGGCCGGCGCCTGCGGCGCGTGCCACGGCGCACTGGAGGCCGGTGCGCTGGCCACCAGCTTCACCGCCTCTCAGGGCCTGATGCTGATGATCCCCACCCTGCACCGTATCTCCGGCGAGCGTCTGCCCGGCGTGCTGCACGTGGCGTCCCGCACCGTGGGTACCCACGCATTCTCCATCTTCGGCGACCACTCCGACGTAATGAACTGCCGTCAGACGGGCTTTGCCCTGCTTTCCAGCGGCAGTGTGCAGGAATCCGCCGATCTGGCTGCCGTGGCACATTTGAGCGCCATCAAGGCCCGCATCCCGTTCCTGCACTTCTTCGACGGCTTCCGTACCAGCCATGAGATCCAGAAGATCGACGTGCTGAGCTACGACGAGTACGCCAAGCTGGTGGACCGCAACGCACTGGCTGCCTTCCGCGCCAATGCCCTGAACCCGGAGGATCCCCGGATGCGTTCTCTGGTGGATAACCCCGACATCTACTTCCAGCTCCGCGAGTCCAACAACACGGCCTACGCCGAGTTGCCCGACATCGTGGAGGACTACATGGCTCAGATCAGCAAGCTGACCGGCCGTGAGTACCACCTGTTCAACTACTACGGCGCGCCCGACGCCGAGCGCGTCATCGTGGCCATGGGCTCCGTGGGCGGCTGCGCACAGGAGGTCGTCAACCATCTGAACGCCAAGGGCGAGAAGGTGGGCTTCCTGCAGGTACACCTGTTCCGCCCCTTCTCCCGCAAGCACCTGATGGCCGCCATGCCCAAGACGGTGAAGAAGATCGCCGTCCTCGACCGCGTCAAGGAGATCGGCTCCATCGGCGAGCCTCTGTACGAGGACATCTGCGCCGCCTATATCAACGAGAGCGACCGCCCCGCCATCTACGCCGGCCGCTACGGTCTGAGCAGCAAGGACACCACCCCCGCCCAGATCAAGGCTGTGTTCGACAACCTGCTGCTGGATGAGCCGAAGAATCACTTCACCATCGGCATCGTGGACGATGTGACCCATCTGTCCCTGCCCGTGGGCGCACCTCTGCTCACCGAGCCGGAGGGCACCATCTCCTGCAAATTCTGGGGTCTCGGCTCCGACGGTACGGTGGGCGCCAACAAGAACTCCATCAAGATCATCGGCGAGACGACGGATATGTACTGCCAGGCGTACTTTGAGTACGACACCAAGAAGTCCTTCGGCATCACCAAGAGCCACCTGCGCTTCGGTAAGCACCCCATCAGCTCCACCTACTATGTGTCCAACGCGGACTTCATCGCCTGCCACAACCAGACGTACCTGACCAAGTACGACATCATCCACGAGCTGAAGCCCCATGGCAGCTTCCTGCTGAACTGCGAGTGGGCGGAGAACGAGCTGGAACAGCACGTTCCCGGCGAGATCCTCAAGTATATCGCCGACAACGACATCAAGTTCTATATCATCGACGCCAACAAGGAGTCGCAGGCGCTGGGACTGGGCAACCGCTCCAACATGGTGCTGCAGGCCGCCTTCTTCAAGCTGGCCAACGTCATCCCCGTGGAGGACGCCGTGGCCCACATGAAGGACGCCGTCAAGAAGACCTACGGCCTGAAGGGCGAGAAGATCGTCAACATGAACATCGCCGCCGTGGACGCCGGCCTTAACGCACTGGTGGAGGTCAAGGTGAAGCCCGAGTGGACGAACCTCACCGACAAGGCGCTGAAGCCCGCCGGCGAGAACCTGCCCTACGTCATCAAGAACATTCTGGTACCCATCAACGCCCAGAAGGGCGACGATCTGCCCGTCTCCGCCTTCAAGGGCATGGAGGACGGCACCATGCCGCTGGGTACCTCCCGCTACGAGAAGCGCGGCATCGCCACCCATCTGCCTGTGTGGGATGCTGCCGAGTGCCTCCAGTGCAATATGTGCTCCTTTGTTTGCCCCCACGCCGTCATCCGCCCGTTCCTGCTGGACGAGGGCGAGGTCAAGGCGGCTCCCGTGGATATGACGCTGGTGGATGCCAAGGGCCCCGGGCTGGACGGCCTGAAGTATACCATGGGCGTGTCCACGCTGGACTGCACCAGCTGCGGCAGCTGTGTGGCCTCCTGCCCCAAGAGCGGCAAGGCGCTGAAGATGGTACCTGCTCACGAGGTGTCTCTGGATCAGACCGGCTGGAACTTCCTGACCGGCGTGAAGGAAAAGACCTCCCGCGTGGACAAGTTCACCCTGAAGGGCAGTCAGTTCAAGCAACCTCTGGTGGAGTTCAACGGCGCCTGCGCCGGCTGCGGCGAGACGCCCTATATCAAGCTGCTGACCCAGATGTTCGGCGACAAGATGTATCTGGCCAACGCCACCGGCTGCACCCAGGCCTGGGGCGCGGCCATGCCCTGCGTGCCGTACTGCAAGAACGCCGAGGGCAAGGGCGTGGCATGGTCTAACTCCCTGTTTGAGAACAACGCCGAGTTCTCCTACGGTATGTGTCTGGCTGTCAAGCAGCTGCGCGAGTGCGTCACCGGCTACGTCAAGGAGCTGGATGCGCTGACCAAGGATGAGACCGTCAAGGCCGCCATTGCCAAGTGGCTGGAGACCTACGAGGATCTGGACGCCTCCACTCCCGCTACCGAGGCGCTGGTGGCGCTGCTGGAGAATGGCAAGTTCTCTGCCGAGGAGCAGGCCATCGTGGACGAGATCCTCAAGCGCAAGAAGGATATGTCCAAGAAGACCATGTGGATGTACGGCGGCGACGGCTGGGCCTACGACATCGGCTACGGCGGCCTCGACCACGTCTTCGCCATGGGCGAGGATGTCAACGTGCTGCTGGTGGACACCGAGGTGTACTCCAATACCGGCGGACAGTCCTCCAAGGCCACGCCCATCGGCGCGGTGGCGCAGTTCCAGACCAGCGGCAAGAAGACCAAGAAGAAAGACCTTGGTATGCTGATGATGACCTACGACAATGTGTATGTGGCACAGTGCTCCATGGGTGCCAATCCCAACCAGCTCATCAAGGCCATCAAGGAGGCCGAGGCTCATAAGGGTCCGTCCATCGTCATCTGCTACGCGCCCTGCATCAACCACGGTATCAAGAAGGGTATGAACAACGTCCAGCAGGAGATGAAGGACGCTGTCAACTCCGGTTACTGGAACCTGTACCGGTACAGCCCGGAGACCAAGACCTTCACGCTGGACAGTAAGGAACCCACCATGCCGCTGTATGACTTCATGAAGGGCGAGGTGCGCTATGCCTCTCTGGAGCTGAGCTTCCCCGAAAATGCCAAGGTGCTGTTCGCCGAGGCAGAGGAGGCCGCCAAGGAGAAGTACGACGCCTACAAGCGCCGTGCGGAGAAGTGAGGAAGTTTCTCCGCGGTAAACTTCTTCGTGAATTTGTGACAAAATAAGATAGAGCCGCCCCAAGGGCGGCTCTATCTTATTTTTCTTTTGTGTCGGCGCAGATTATTTTTTATTGCGGTGATAAATATCCGTTAATTTGTTGACATACAGCAGGGAGAGTGATAAAATTAACAAAGTAAAAAAATCCTACTTCATGAGGGGAAAGGGAGAACAGTATGGCAGTACCGTTTGACTACACAGCAGAATACCGGCGCAAACTCTGCACACCGGATGAGGCGGCTAAGGTCGTCAAGAGCGGCGACTGGATCGACATCGCTATGGGCGCGGGCTTCCCCTCGCTGATGGATGCCGCCGTGGCCCGCCGCAAGGAAGAGCTGCGGGACGTGAAGATCCGCGGCTACCTGATTTTTGATCCGATTCAGATGGTGGAGTGCGACCCTACCCGCCAGCACTTCGTCTACAACAGCTGGCACATGTCCGGCTACGAGCGCAAGCTCTGCGACAAGGGTCTGTGCAATTTCAACCCCATGGTGTTCCGTAACCTGGGCTGGTACTATACCCAGTTCTTGACGGTGAACGTGGCCATGATGTGCGTTACCCCCATGAACGAGCACGGCTACTTCAACTTTGCCGCCTCCACCGCCTCCGCCCGTGCCACGCTGGACAAGGCGGACATCGTGATCCTGGAGGTCAACGAGAACCTGCCTTGGGTCTACGGCGGCCTGGACGAGTGCATCCACATCAGCGACGTGGACATGATCGTGGAGGGCCCCCACGGCAAGCTGCCCAGCGTCAAGTCCCCCGCGGCCTCCGAGGCAGAGATGAAGATCGCCGAGTACGTGGTACAGAACATGGTGGACGGTTCCACGCTGCAGCTGGGAATCGGTTCGCTGCCTAATGCTGTGGGACAGATGATCGCCAAGAGCGACCTGAAGGGCCTGGGCATCCACACGGAGATGCTGTGCGACAGCTACCTGGACATGTACAAGGCCGGCAAGATTACCAATACTCACAAGAAGCTGGACCGCTACAAGAGCATTTTCGGCCTGGCACTGGGCTCACCGGACCTGTATGACTGGATTCGCGAGAACCCGGGTGTGGTCACGTATCCCATCAGCTATTGCAACGATCCCGCTAATGTGGGTAAGCAGGACAATTTCGTGTCCATCAACAACTGTATCTCCGTGGACCTGTACGGCCAGATCTGCGCCGAGAGCTCCGGCACCCGCCAGATCAGCGGCACCGGCGGCCAGTTGGACTTCCTGGAGGGCGCGGCTCTGTCCAACGGCGGCAAGGCATTCATCTGTCTGACCTCATCCTTCACGGATAAGCAGGGCAACGTAAAGTCCCGCATCAACCCGCTGCTGACCCCCGGAGACATCGTCACCGATCCCCGCAGCCAGGCGTATTACATCGTCACAGAGTACGGCGGCGTGAACCTGGTGGGTTGCTCCACCTGGGAGCGAGCGGAGAAGTTAGTGAGCATTGCCCACCCCATGTTCCGCGATGACCTCATCGCCAACGCGGAAAAGCAGGGCATCTGGATACGCTCCAACAAGCGATAAGTACATACGGCAGGGGGCGGCAGTGCCGCCCCCTGTTTTTTGCGGAGAAACCATTCGCACGGAACGGAGAAAATACCTGAAAAGAACCACCTTGACATTTTTTCACGGATATAGTATACTCCCACCATACGAAAGCAGCGATGATGAGAAGCAGTAAGTGGTCAGCGGAAGCCAAGAGAGGGCGCGGCAGGTGTAAGCGCCCGTGACGCGCCGCCCAAGTCGTCTCGGAGCTTCGGGCTGAACGGAAGTAGGCTGCGACGGGAGTCCCCCGTTATCGGGACAGGGTGTAGCTGCACCCATGAGTGCGGGAGATCTCCCGAATACAGGTGGTACCACGGACTGGATGTTCGCCCTGTTTTGCCATGGCAAAACGGAGCGGACTTTTTGTTTTGCCAAATACTCAAAAAGGAGAAAGCATATGAAAGAACTGCCGAAGGTGTATGATCCGCGGGACGTGGAATCCCGCATCTACCAGATGTGGATGGACGGCGGCTGCTTCAAGGCGGAGCCCGACCCCAATAAGAAGCCGTTTTCCATCGTCATGCCGCCCCCCAATGTCACCGGCCAGCTCCACATGGGCCACGCACTGGACTGTACGCTGCAGGACATCCTGACCCGCTTCAAGCGCATGCAGGGCTACGATGCCCTGTGGCTCCCCGGCACGGACCACGCCGGCATTGCCACCCAGATCAAGGTGGAGGAGGAACTGCGCACCAAGGAGGGCATGACCCGCTATGACCTGGGCCGGGAGAAGTTCCTGGAGCGCGTCTGGGCCTGGAAGGAGAAGTACGGCGACCGCATCGTCCAGCAGCAGAAAAAGATGGGCGCGTCCTGCGACTGGGACCGCAGCCGCTTCACCATGGACGAGGGCTGCTCCCGTGCCGTCCGCGAGACATTCTGCGAGCTGTATGACAAGGGCCTGATCTACAAGGGCAGCCGCATCATCAACTGGTGCCCCAACTGCCTGACCGCCTTGTCCGATGCCGAGGTGGAGTACGTGGACAAGCCTGGTCACCTGTGGTACATCCGCTACCCGCTGACCGACGGTACCGGTGACATCATCATCGCCACGACCCGCCCCGAGACCATGCTGGGCGATACCGGCGTGGCTGTCAACCCCGAGGATGAGAAGTTCAAGCACCTCATCGGCAAGACCTGCATCCTGCCGCTGGTTGGCCGCGAGATCCCCATTGTGGGCGACGAATACTGCGAGATCGGCTTCGGTACCGGCGCCGTGAAGATGACCCCCGCCCATGACCCCAACGACTTTGAGGTGGGCCTGCGCCACCATCTGGAGGTCATCCGCTGCATTGCCGATGATGGCAAGATCAACGAGAACGGCGGCAAGTACGAGGGTATGGACCGCTACGAGTGCCGCAAGGCTATCGTGTCCGACCTGGAGGCTGAAGGCTACCTGGTCAAGACCGAGGACTACTCCCACAACGTGGGAACATGCTACCGCTGCCACAACGACGTGGAGCCCTTGATCTCCGCACAGTGGTTCGTGAAGATGGCGCCGCTGGCCAAGGAGGCCATCCGCGTGGTAGAGGATGGCACCATCAAGTTTGTGCCGGAGCGCTTTACCAAGACTTATATCAACTGGATGGAGAACGTCCATGACTGGTGCATCTCCCGCCAGCTGTGGTGGGGGCACCAGATCCCCGCCTGGTACTGCGATGACTGCAAGCATATCAACGTCAGCCGCACCGATCCCACCAAGTGCGAAAAGTGCGGCGGCACCCACCTGACCCGCGAGGAGGACGTGCTGGACACTTGGTTCAGCTCCGGCCTGTGGCCTTTCTCCACGCTGGGCTGGCCCGATAAGGACGCCGCCGACCTGAACTACTGGTATCCGACCTCTGTCATGGTCACCGGCTACGACATCATTTTCTTCTGGGTAGCCCGTATGATCTTCTCCGGCATGGAGCAGATGAAGAAGGAGCCCTTCAAGACCGTGTTCATCCATGGCCTGGTCCGCGACGACAAGGGCCGCAAGATGTCCAAGTCTCTGGGCAACGGCATCGACCCGCTGGAGATGGCGGACAAGTACGGCGCCGACGCCCTGCGCTTCAACCTCATCACCGGCAACAGCCCTGGCAACGACATGCGCTTCTTTGTGGAGAAGTGCGAGGCTATGCGCAATTTTGCCAATAAGATCTGGAACGCCAGCCGCTTCGTCATGATGAATCTGTCCATCGACAAGGTACAGCTGCCGGAGAAGCTGGAGTTGGAGGACAAGTGGGTCCTCAGCCGCCTGAACACCCTGATCCGCGAGGTCACCGACAATCTGGAAGCCTACGAGCTGGGCGTGGCCTCCGCCAAGATCTACGACTTCATCTGGGACACCTATTGCGATTGGTATATCGAACTGACCAAGACCCGCCTTAGCGGCGAGGATGGGAGTGCCAAGCTGGCGGCAGAGAACGTGCTGTGCTACGTGCTGCTGCGTATCCTGGAGCTGCTGCACCCCTTCATGCCGTTCATCACCGAGGAGATCTGGCAGGCTCTGCCCCACGAGGGCGACTACCTCATCAAGGCTCAGTGGCCGGAGTATCAGGATGCTCTGCGCTTCCCCGAGGCGGAGACGGCCATGGAAGCGGTGAAGGACGCCATCTCCGCCATCCGCGCCCGCCGCGCTGAGATGAACGTGCCGCCCAGCCGCAAGGCTCAGGTCATCATCGTGGCCGCCCAGCCCGAGAACTATCAACTGGGCGCCCACTTTATCACACGTATGGCCTACGCCAGCGAGCTGACGGTGCAGACCACCGCACCCGCCGACCTGACGGGTATGGTCACCGTGGCCACTCACGACGCTACCATCTATATGCCCATGGCGGAGCTGGTGGACATCGCCAAGGAGTTGGAGCGCATCGCCGCCGAGCGCAAGAAGGCGGAGGACAACCTCCACCGCATTGAGGCCAAGCTGGCCAATGAGTCATTCACCTCCCGTGCTCCTGAGAACGTGGTGAACGCTGAGCGTGAGAAGGCCGAAAAGGCCCGCGCCCTCATTGCCAAGCTGGACGAAACCGCTGCCGCGATGAAGATCTGAATTTTTCCGCCGCACAGGCGCGATTCGACGCAAAAAACAGCATAAATACATTATAATCACCGTAGATCATGGATCTGCGGTGATTATTTTTTTATCCGGACCATCAGTTTGACAAAGGAGCGATCTACATGGACGTGTCGGCAAAGCACGAGGGAAATCAACTGGAGCTGGCCCTGAAAGGGGAGCTGGACCACCACGGGGCCAAGGGCCTCCTGACCTGCCTGGAACAGGAGATCCAGCGGTCGTTGCCGCTGGTGCTGGTGCTGGACTTTTCCGGTGTCACATTTATGGATAGCTCCGGCATTGCCGTGGCACTGCGGGGCTGGCAGCGCATGCGGGAGCTGGGCGGCAGCGTCACCCTGCGCCATGTGGCGCAGCAGCCCCGCAAGGTGTTCGAGGCTGCCGGCGTCGGTCGGATGATGACCATTGATTAAGAGGAGGGACTACATATGACCCGCGCTGAAAATTATGTGACCGTTGAATTTCTCAGCCGCAGCAGCAACGAGGGCTTTGCCCGGACAGCTGCCGCTGCCTTTGCCGCCCAGCTGGACCCCACACTGGACGAGCTGGGGGATATCAAGACCGCCGTCAGCGAGGCGGTGACCAATGCCATCGTCCATGCCTATCCGGATGCGCTGGGGCGGATCGTCATGAAAATGAAGCTACTGAAGGACGGCGTCCTGGAGATCACCGTCCGCGACTGGGGCCGAGGTATCACCGACGTGGAGGAGGCCCGCCGTCCGCTGTTTACCACCGGCGGCAGCGAGCGCAGCGGCATGGGCTTCACCATCATGGAGAGTTTTATGGACAAGCTCACTGTCCGCTCAATGCAGGGCAAAGGCACTACGGTCCAGATGCGCAAGCGTATTATGCCCCGTTTGGTCACCCGATGACTGAGGAACGCTTGGCACTACTGGAGCGTGCGCAGCAGGGCGATGACGAGGCGTGCCGCCAGATGCTCACAGAGAATGCAGGGCTCATCTGGTCCATCGTGAAGCGATATCACCATTGCGGTGTAGAGATGGACGACCTCTACCAGCTGGGATGCATTGGATTTATCAAAGCTGTAAAGGGATTTGACCTCACATATGGAACGCAGTTTTCCACCTATGCAGTCCCCAAGATCGCCGGAGAAATACGTCGTTTCCTGCGGGATGACGGCCCCATCAAAGTGGGCCGCACCCTACGGGAAAAGGGGCAGATGCTCTGGGCCGCGCGGGAGCGCCTGCAAAACCGGCTGAGCTGCGCGCCCAAGCTGTCCGAGCTGGCGGAGGAGACGGGGCTCACCGTAGAGGAGATCGCCAGCATCGAATTGGCTGTGGTGCCGCCGGAATCCTTGCAGCAGGAGACGGTGGAGGGTATGACACTGGAATCCGTGTTGGGTACCGAGGAGCCGGAGACAGGCATGGTGGAGCGCATTGCCCTTCGCGAAGCCATCGACCAGCTGCCGGAACAGGAGCGCAAGGCCATCCTCCTGCGGTTCTTCAAGGGGCTGACTCAGGAGCAGACGGCCCGCCTGCTTCATGTCTCGCAGGTACAGGTCTCCCGCATGGAACGCCGCAGTCTCAAACGGCTACGAGAACTGCTGGATGACTGAGCCGCTGTTATGCGGCAGCTCTCGTTGGAGAATCGTCCCCCAAACCCCGCGTCCACGCCTGCCGTGCCCCCCCGCACGTTCCAGCGTCGCGCATCCGTGCCCTGTGCCCTCGGTTCTGCATCCCCCATACATCCCCACGCCAATGTCACAAAGCACCCCCATCGTTTCTCCGTGCCCTCTGATTTTTACCGGTGCCCCTGCTCGAAGCGGTTGTCCTGCATGCCCTGTCTATGTCCAATTCTTGCCGACACCTCTCATACTGCTGCCGGCTGCGCCGTCACGGCCGCAGCTGCGGCCACGATGGTTCGGCCGGCACCACACCGCCATCCAGCGGTAAAAATTCGGTCATCACGCCGCGGTACCGTTTGGGCAGGAAGGTGTTCTGACATCGTGGGTTCTCCCGCTCGCGGATGGTCACCGTCTCGAAAAACGCTTTCCAGAGCCGCCGGTACTGTACCTCCTCAGCGTCCGGTGCCGCCAGATCCAGCCGCTCCAGCGGCTGGATGCGGGAAATGCCTCTGGCGTACAGAAGGATCTCGCGGTGGGTGCGATCGAAGATGAAGAATGCCTCGTTGCTGTACCGGTCGCAGAAGTGGCGGCGCAGCATGGGAAGCACTTGATTTTCCGGTTCGATCACCGCCCCCAGCACACCGTTGTAATCTGAAAACCGCACGAATCCACGGAGCTTTTCTAACTCGCCGCTCATGTGCCGGAGGGCCTTGTGCAGCGGATAGAACACCGGATCGGACAGATTCTGCATGAACCTGTCTCCCTCCCGAAACACCTTCCGCACGAAGGCGTAAAGCCGCAGCTCCCTGTCTTCCATACAGGTCAGAAACCCACGGTACACGGCCTTGGCTGCCTTGTTCGAGCGGGCGGCCAGCCCACGGTAGACCCGCTGGCTGTGCGCCGCCTGGGTCGGCACGATCCGCACCTCATATAATGACAAAAAATCCCCGTCGGAGGAAAAGCCGACGGGGATCTCCTTATACAGATAACTGTCGTGGATACAGCACAGAAACCCGTCAAATGTCCCGTCGTACTGATAAAGCACGTCTCGCAATACACTCACCCCACATGGTCGAAAAGCGACAGCTGCTCCATGCCGCTTTCCGGCAGCAGCCCACGCTCCATCTGTTCTAACTGCGCTGCCAGCGTAGCGGGGGAGAAGCGCAGCCCCTGCCGCATCCTGCCGCCGCAGGTAATGAAAAACTGTGCCCGCTTCACCACGACACCCAGCTTTTTCAGGTCCTCAAACCGCAGATGGCTCTGCCGCCGCGCTGACAGGATGCGCCGCGCACTGACCGGTCCGATCCCCGGCACCCGCAGCAGCGTCTCCAGATCGGCACGCATGATCTCTACGGGGAACTGATCCAGATGAGCCACCGCCCAGCTGGACTTGGGATCCAGCCGCTGGTCGAAATCAGGGTGCGCCTCGTCCAGCAGCTCCTCCGCCCGGAAACCGTAGAACCGCAGCAGCCAGTCCGCTTGGTATAGCCGGTGCTCCCGCAGAAGGGGTGGCTTGGTGTCCAGTGCCGGCAGCAGGCTGTTCTCTACCACTGGCACATACGCTGAGTAGAACACCCGTTTTAGCCGGTACTTCTGATACAGTGACTCTGTCAACTGCAGGATGTGCCGGTCATTGTCGCTGGTGGCACCCACAATAAGCTGGGTACTCTGTCCTGCGGGAGCGAACGCAGGCGCGTGCTTGTATTTCACCAGTTCCGCCTTGCTCTGGGCTACGCCGTCCCGTATCTGCCCCATAGGCCGCAGGATGGCGTCCTTGGTCTTGTCCGGTGCCAGTGACTGCAGACCGCTCTGGGACGGCAGCTCGATGTTGACGCTGAGCCGGTCCGCCAGAAGTCCCAACTGCTGTACCAGCTCCGGCGACGTCCCGGGGATGGCCTTGGCGTGGATATACCCATTGAACCGGTACTCCTGCCGCAGGATACGCAGCGCACAGATCATCTGTTCGGTGGTGTAGTCGGGGCTGCGCAGCACGCCGCTGGAGAGAAACAGTCCCTCAATATAGTTCCGCCGGTAGAAGCCGATGGTCAGCTCCGCCAGCTCCCGCGGCGTAAACGCGGCTCGCCGCGTATCGTTGCTGCGCCGGTTAACGCAGTAGCGGCAGTCGAAGGTACACACGTTGGTCATCAGCACCTTCAGCAGCGTGATGCAGCGCCCGTCGGCGGAAAAACTGTGGCAGCATCCGGCGATGGAGGAGGATGTGTTGCCGATCATCCCGGGCCTGGAGCCGCGCCGCACACCGCTGGAGGTGCAGGCCGCATCGTATTTGGCCGCGTCCGTCAGGATGGACAGTTTCTCCAGAACGTCCATCTCACGTTACGCCGCGCGGCGGCGATGACGGGGAGCGGGCTGATCGATATGGTCGATGAGCCGCATCACGTTAGCGGCTATGGAGCCAGCGCCCAGCAGGGTAATCAGCAGTCCGATGGTAGTCATGGCAGTTACCTCCGTATCAAACTCATGTTCTATTTCGCATTATAAATCGAACAATCGTTCTTGTCAAGTAAAATCGAACAAAAATTCTACAAAATTTGCGCAGACAGTTGACCGGAGTGGCCGCATGTATTAAAATAAGGAGCAAGAAAGAGAAAAGCGAGGCTGCTACATGACGAACCTGGAAAGACGATTCATAACGGCGCGGCGCGCTGCCATCACCGCTGATTTTCAAAAGCTGAACCCCCGCCAGCAGGAGGGCGTGCTGACAACGGAGGGACCACTGCTGCTGCTGGCCGGCGCCGGCTCCGGTAAGACTACGGTGCTTATCAACCGCGTGGCCAACCTGCTGCGCTACGGGCGGGGCAGCGACTGTGAGGATATCCCTGTACCGGTGGACGAGGACACCGTGACATTCCTGGAGGGGTACGTCACAGCTCCCGCAGCGGAACGAGAGGAGCAGCGCCCACTGATGCAGTACCTCTGTGCTGTGGAGCCTGCCAGCCCATGGGAGGTCCTGGCCATCACCTTCACAAACAAGGCCGCCAACGAGCTGAAGGAGAGGCTGGGGCGCATGCTGGGGGAGGAGCAGGCACGGGATGTCTGGGCGTCCACGTTCCACTCGGCCTGCGTCCGTATTCTGCGCCGCGACATCGACCGTATCGGCTTCGACCGCAGCTTTACCATCTATGATTCGGACGACAGCAAGCGCGTTATCAAGGATGTGCTGAAGGAACTGTCATTGGAGGAGAAGTCCTTCCCGCCGAGAGAGATCCTCAGCGTCATCTCACAGGCCAAGGACAGCATGCAGTCGCCGGAGGAGTTCATCCACTACTGGGAGGGCGTTAACGACTGGCGCCGTATCAGGATAGGTAAAGTATATGCGCTTTACAGCAAAAAGCTGCGCGAGGCCAATGCGCTGGACTTCGATGACATCATTCTGCACACCGTCCGGCTGCTGGAGAGCTGCCCCGACGTGCTGGAGCGCTACCAGCGGAAGTTCCGCTACATCCTCATCGACGAGTATCAGGACACCAACCACCTGCAATACCTGCTGGTGAGCCTGCTGGCAGGCGGCTGGCGCAACATCTGCGTGGTGGGAGACGATGACCAGAGCATCTACCGCTTCCGCGGCGCGGACATCAGCAACATCCTCAGCTTCGAGAAGGAGTACCGCGGCGCCCGCACTATCCGTCTGGAGCAGAACTACCGCTCTACCCAGAACATTCTGGACGCGGCCAACGCTGTCATCCGCCACAACGAGGGCCGCAAGGGCAAGACGCTGTGGACGGAGAATGGAGACGGCGAAAAGGTGATCATCAAGACCGCCTTCAACGAGAGTGACGAGGCCAATTACGTGGTGGGTCAGGTGATGACGGACTACCGCCGCGGCGGCAATTGGAAAGATCACGCCGTGCTGTACCGTATGAACGCCCAGTCCAACGCGCTGGAATATGCGTTCAAGCGCAACGGCGTACCTTACAAAATTTACGGCGGTATGAAGTTCTTTGACCGCGCAGAGATCAAGGACATGCTGGCATACCTATGCGTCATCAACAATCCCGCCGACGATCTGAGGCTCCGCCGCATTGTCAACGTGCCCTCCCGCAAGATCGGACAGGCCACCGTCGACAAGGCCCAAATTATCGCCACAGAGCAGGAGACCACGCTCTATCAAGTGTTCCGGCAGGCGGCGGATTATCCTGAATTGAAGAATGTAGCTGGCAAGCTTATCGCCTTTACAGAACTTATTGAATCTATACGCAGGCAGGTGGAGGGCTGTGACCTCATCGAACTGTATGATATGGTCTGCGACAAGAGCGGCTATACTGCGGCACTGCGGGAAAAGAACGATATGGAGAGCCGCGGACGCCTGGAAAACGTGGAAGAGCTGAAATCCAGCATTCAGGGTTATCTGGAAAACGTCGAAGGTGAGCCGTCGCTGTCCGGCTTTCTGGACGAAGTGGCACTGTATACGGATCTGGACAGCCAGTCCGACAGCGACAACTGCGTGACCATGATGACTATGCACGCTGCAAAGGGGCTGGAGTTCCCTCACGTCTACGTGGTGGGCATGGAAGACGGCCTTTTTCCGGGAAATCGCGCCATGGGCGATGCGGAGGAGATGGAGGAGGAGCGGCGTCTGTGCTACGTGGCCATGACCCGCGCCAAGGAGACGCTGGTACTGACCAACGCGCGGCAGCGTATGCTGTTCGGCCGCACCGCACCGGCCATGCCCTCCCGCTTTTTGAAGGAGATCCCTGAGGAGAACATGGAGTGGCTCAGCAAGCCGCAGCCACGCAGCACAGAGAGCAACTGGGACAGCGTCGGCTGGGGCGACGGCGCCGGAGACAGCCGGAGCAGCCGGTACGCCGGATACGATAGCTATGGCGAAAAGTACGGCAGCTACAGCAGTCATAGCGCCGCATACGGCACGCAGAGTACAATGGCGCACGAGACATCTGGCCCGCAGAAAGCACCGCTCCGGTCATCGTCCGATGCAGGCCGCAGGGCACCCTCCGGCGGCCTGATGCAGCTGGCACCGGGCGAGAGCGTGCGCCACGATGCCTTCGGGCAGGGCATGGTGCTGTCCGTCCGCGTCATGGGCAACGACGCCCTTATTGAGGTGGCCTTCGACACGGTGGGCACGAAAAAGCTGATGCTGCGGGCCGCCATGGGCCATCTCAGCAAAGGATAACGGCACTGTAAACCGCAGGTTGCACGGATATTTCCGGACATTTCACCGTGTAAACCTGTGGATGCTGGACAGGCAGCAGAAAAAATGGTATGTTTTCCGCAGTGAAAAGAAAGGAGACGCAGCGATGTTCGGTTTCGACGGTTACGGTATGGGGTTTGGCGGTTTTCAAATATTTCAGCTCCTGTTTTTTATCGCTTTTTTTGGCATTTTCCTGGTGTTCCTCATCAACGCGGGCAAGGGTATCGCCCAGTGGGGCAAAAATAACCGTTCGCCCCGCCTGACAGTGAACGCGGCGGTGGTGGCCAAGCGGGAGAACGTCAACGTCCACCACCATCACGGTAACGGCGCGGGGCATACAACGCGCTCCACCACCTACTATGTGACGTTTCAGTTCGATGGCGGCGACCGGCTGGAGCTGCGGCTCCCCGGGCGGGAATATGGCCTGCTGACGGAGGGGGACACCGGCCTGCTGACATTTCAGGGTACCCGCTACCTTTCCTTTGAGCGGCAGGGGACGGCGGTGTCCTACCAGGCGGAGACATCCGAAGGGGCAGAAAATGGAAATCGCGGAGAGCGCCGCAGCTGGAACCCCGAGCTGTGATATGACAGACAATAAAATGTTTGTTGAGGCGGGCAAAGACGACGCGCTGGCCATCATTGGCCTGCGGCATAAAATCTGGAGTACCACATACAGGGGAATTTATCCGGATCATATGATAGATGACTTTGACTGGGCGTGGCACGAGGAAAAAGAGCTGTCAAGGATCAATGATCCGGCATATTCTGTGTATTTGATCCAAAAAGATGGTCAGAATATTGGCTATCTGACGATACATCAGGCCAATGTGATTACCTTGCAGTCCCTGTATATCGTCTCCGAATATCAGAGGCAGGGTGTCGGCCGAGCGGCAGCCGAGCATGTCAAGGCCTTTTGCAGAGAGTGTGATGCCGCGTCCTTCATCTGCTATTGTGTTCCTGAGAACGTGAATGCCCGTGCATTCTATGAGCGGATGGGCGGCACGTTGATCGGTGCGGACCTGACAAATGACGAAAAGTGGCAGAACTCTGTCACCTATCAATTTACATTGGCGTAAACATGAAAGGCACAGAACCGCCGTCACGATTCTGTGCCTTTTATGTAATATTTGCGCTATAAAGAAGAACGCCCTGCGGAGGATTCCGCAGGGCGTTTTGTCTGTACAGTTCAGGCGACGATCAACTCAGATCGCGCGGGTAACTTTGCCGGAACGCAGGCACCGGGTACAAACATATACATGGCGAGGCGTGCCGTTGATCACTGCCTTCACGCGCTTGACATTGGGCTTCCAGGGACGATTGGAACGCCGGTGGGAGTGAGAGACCTTGATACCGAAGGTCACGCCCTTGTCGCAAAATTCGCACTTAGCCATCCGTTGCACCTCCTTGCTGTTGTAACATACGGTCGCTTGCATCGCAAGCAGTTGATATAATAACAGATAACGCCGCAGATTGCAAGCACTATTTGACAAAAAAACGAAATTTTTTTGAGAAGCGAAAGTGTTGCGAAACAGGGGGATACAAGATATAATATAAGGTAACTATTTGCCGCATTTGCCGCGTTTGACGGCGGCGGCTGTGGGAGGGACCTGTATGGAAAAAGTCAGACGGACGCCGGCCAGCCTGAAAAAAATGGTGGAGATCTTCGGCATGGAGATCCTTCACAAGGGGCGCGACTTCGACAACACCGTTGTGACCATCTCGGACGTGAACCGTCCGGCCCTGCAGCTGGTGGGGTTTTACGACTATTTTGACGATAAGCGCCTGCAGATCCTTGGACGCGGTGAAATGCGCTTTCTGGACCGCATGACGGAGACGGAGCGGATGCGGGTGTTCAATAAGCTGCTGAGCTATCCGTTCCCTGCCCTCATCGTGGCGAGGGAAATGGACGTCCCGACGGAGCTGGTGCAGATGGCAGAGAAGCATGACCGCACGCTGCTGCGGTCCGCGGAGTCCACTGTGGACGTGACCAGCAAGCTTATCGACTATCTGAACCGAGCCATGGCGCCTCAAATCGCACGGCACGGTGTGCTGATGAACATCTACGGCCAGGGCGTGCTGATTTTGGGCGACTCCGGCATCGGCAAGAGTGAGACGGCCATCGAGCTCCTGAAGCGCGGACACCGGCTGGTGGCCGATGACGCTGTGGAGATCCGGCGTATCTCCAACAGCCTGTTTGGCACGGCACCGGAGATCATCCGTCACTACATTGAAATACGCGGCGTGGGTGTCATCGACGTGCAGCAGCTGTTTGGCATGGGCGCTGTGCAGTTCGATACAGAGATCGACCTGGTCATCCAGCTGGAGCAGTGGATAGACGGCAAGTTCTACGACCGATTGGGCCTTGGTGAGGAGAAATACGAGATACTGGGCGTGGAGCTGCCCATCGTCACCATCCCTGTGCGGCCCGGGCGGAACCTGGCGGGTATCGTGGAGATCGCCACCATGAAAAACCGGCAGATGAAGTACGGCTACAACGCAGCGAGAGATTTTGTGACGCAGTTTGACAGCAAGGTGGACGAGATGATGAAGGAGAAGCAGACGGAACGATGAAGTATGTGGGCGTAGACATCGGCGGCACCAACCTGAAGGCGGGGCTGGCGGATGAGAACGGCCAGCTGCTGGCTGTGCAGAAAATGAAGGTGGCATCCGTCACCGACCAGCAGTCGCTGGCGTGGACCATTGTGGCCATGACGCAGGAGCTGGCCAAGTCCGCAGGCGTGCCGCTGGACGACATCGCATCGGTGGGCGTGGGCGTGCCCGGGACCGTGGAGATCCGGTCCGGCTCCATCGGCTACACCTGCAACCTGCCGCTGCGGAACGTGCCGCTGCGGAAGCTGTTCCACCACTATCTGTCCATCCCGCTGTATATTGAGAACGATGCCAACTGCGCGGCGCTGGCGGAATACTACGTGGGCGCAGGACGGGACAGCAAGCGCTTCGTGACCATCACGCTGGGCACCGGCGTAGGCGCGGGCATCATCCACAACGGCAAGGTGTACCACGGCGCCAATGGCATGGCCGGCGAGGTGGGCCACACCGTCATCATCAAGGACGGTCTGCCGTGCCCCTGCGGCCGCCGCGGCTGCTGGGAGCAGTACGCCTCCGCCACAGCGCTGAAGCGGATGACGGCAGAGGCGCTGGCGGCCCATCCGGACAGCATCCTTGCGCAGGTGGTGGCGGAGAACGACGGCCGCGTGTCCGGCCAGTCCGCATTTATCGCGGCGCGGCAGGGTGATCCCGTGGGCCAGCGCATCTGCGAGGAATACGTGAGCTATCTGTCCTGCGGCATCGTCAACATGGTCAACGTGTTCCAGCCGGATACGCTGGCTATCGGCGGCGGTGTCAGCAATGAGGCAGACGAACAGCTGCTGCTGCCGGTGCAGCGGTGCGTGGAGCGGGAGAGCATCCCCTGTGGAAAGAACCGGCGCACCCGCATCGTCAAGGCGGAGCTGGGCAACCAGGCTGGTATCATCGGCGCGGCGCTGCTGGGCAAGAACAAGCGGATCTGATGCCGTTTCAGGAGGGTTTATGAGCTGGTATGAGGAATTGGATCGATGGACGGCGGACTATCTGCCGGACATGATATATGAACACGATGCGGCGCTGGCGAAGTACACGTCGTTCCGCATCGGCGGACCGGCGCGGCGCATGGCGTTCCCCAAGGACGGCAGCCAGATGGTGCTGCTCATCGAGGCGGCGCGGGGCTGTGGGGCCAGACCACTGGTCATCGGCAACGGCACGAACCTGCTGTTTCCCGACGAGGGTGTGGACCGGCTGGTGGTGAACACGCGGGATATGTCCTGTGTGGTGCTGGACGCGGAGGACCGCGTGACGGCGGAGGCCGGTGTGCCCCTGGCCCGGGCGGCGGTGTTCGCCCAGAAGCAGGGACTGACGGGGCTGGAATTTGCCCACGGCATCCCGGGCAGCGTGGGCGGCGCGGTGTGTATGAACGCAGGGGCCTACGGCGGGGAGATGCAGCAGGTGGTGTACAGCGCCACGGTACTGTTTCCCGATGATGGCGTCCGGACGCTGAGAGGGGAGGAGCTGCGGTTCTCCTACCGTCACAGCCTGCTGACAGACCGGCCGGAGGCAGTGGTACTCCGGGTCGTGTTTCAACTGACGGCGGGAAGGCCGGAGGAGATACGGCAGAAAATGGAAGAATTGATGACAAGGAGAAAGGCTTCACAGCCATTGGAATATCCAAGTGCGGGCAGTACATTCAAGCGGCCGGAGGGCTATTTCGCCGCGGCACTCATCGACCAGTGCGGACTGAAGGGCATGACCATGGGTGGAGCGCAGGTGTCAGAGAAACACGCGGGTTTTGTTATCAACCGCGGCGGCGCCACCTGCGCCGACGTGACGGCGCTGATGGCGGTGATCCAGCGGCGCGTATGGGAGGAAAAGGGCGTCCGGCTGGAGCCGGAGATCAAGATGATACACTGAGGAGCGAAACGTGGAGATACTCATCATTTCGGGACTTTCCGGCAGCGGGAAGTCCCGCACCGCTGCCTTTTTAGAGGACATCGGCTACTATATCGTGGACAACCTGCCGGCGGAGATGATGTTGAAGTTCGCCAACTTCTGCACCGCCTCCGGCGGGCGGTATGACCGTGTGGCGCTGGTGTACGATGTCCGCGCGGGGGAGCCGTTCCAGCGGCTCATCGACGTGCAGGACAAGCTGCGGCGGCGGGACAACGTGCGGTGCCGGATGCTGTTTTTAGAGGCGGACACCCGGGTCATTATCAGCCGCTACAAGGAGACGCGGCGGACCCATCCGCTGTGTACCGAGGGCGGCTCCATCGAGGAGGCCGTGAAGCGGGAGCGGGAGCTGCTGGATCCGGTACGGGCCAGAGCGGACTTCGTGCTGGACACCACAGCGTTCTCCACCGCCAAGCTGCGCAGCGAGCTTTTGAACCTGTTCGGCGGCGTGGGTACGCGGCAGCCGCTGAACGTCAGCGTCATGTCCTTTGGGTTCAAGAATGGGCTGCCCATGGAGGCGGATCTGGTGTTCGACGTGCGGTTTTTGCCCAATCCTTATTATGTACCGGAGTTGAAGCCTCTGACGGGGCTGGACGAGCCGGTGCGAGAGTATGTGTTTTCATCCGAGGCGGCAGGACGGTTTCTGGAGCGGCTGGAGCCGCTGCTGGCGTTTCTGCTGCCCCAGTACCGGCAGGAGGGACGGACGGAGCTGGTCATCGCCGTGGGCTGCACCGGTGGGCGGCATCGCTCGACGGCGGTGGCCCATCATCTGGCCACATTCATCGGGGAGCAGGGCTTCCCCGTGTCCGAAAGCCATCGGGATATTTCACGGTGAGAGGGAGGCGGACTGATGCAGTCATTTGCGTTCAAGGCGAAAAATGAGATGTGCCGCGTCCAGTTGTCCAGGCAATGCTGCGCTCGGGCGGAGGCCTACGGCGTGCTGCTATACTGCAACACATTCACGCCGTCGGAGGTACGGATCATCACGGAAAATCCGGAGTTTGCCGCGCGGCTTCCCAAGCTGTTTCACAAGGCGTTTTCACTGCGGTTCGACCAGACGCCGGAGGGCGACGGACGGGGCAAGCTCATCTTCCGCATCACGGATCGGGAGAAGCTGGCGAGGGTCATCAACACGCTGGGGTACGATCCCCAGCAGATCATGGCGCTGCACGTAAACTTCGGGCTGTTGGAGGAGGACTGCTGCCGGACGGCGTTCCTGCGGGGCGCGTTTCTGGCCGGCGGCAGCGTTACAGATCCGGAGAAGCGGTACCACATGGAACTGGCCACCAGTCATCAGCAGGCCAGCCGCGAGGTGTCCACACTGCTGGAGGAGATGGGATTCCTGCCCCGCTCCGTGCAGCGGGGGGCGGATGCGCTCATCTATTTCAAGCAATCGGAGCACATCGAGGATCTGCTGACGAAGATCGGCGCACCGGCGGCGGCCATGGACATCATGACCGCCAAGGTGGACAAGGAGATACGGAACGGGGCCAATCGGGCCATGAACTGCGACATGGCCAACGTCAATAAGACGCTGGACGCGGCCCAGGAGCAAACCGCCGCCATCGCCAAGCTGCGGGACAGTGCGCGGTGGGAGCGGCTGCCGGAGAAATTGCAGCAGACGGCGCAGCTGCGGCTGGACTATCCGGAGGATTCGCTGGCGCAGTTGGCGGAACGGTGTGAACCGCCGGTGACGAAATCCTGCATCAATCACCGGCTGCGGAAACTGATGGAGGAGGCAGACGAGGTATGACAATGAAAGAACGGTGCCTGCGGGCCATGGAGTACCACGAGAAGGGGCTGAACTGCGGACAGAGCGTGCTGCTGGCGTTCGCGGACATCACCGGCTTTTCGGAGGAGCAGAGCATGGCGCTGGCCAGCGGGTTCGGCGGCGGGCTCCGCTGCGGCGGCGTGTGCGGCGTGGTAAACGCCGCGGCGGTGGTGCTGGGCATGGTGTACCCGGCCACGCTGGAAAACGGCGCGGCAGGGAAGAAGCGCTCCTCGGAGCTGACAAAGGAGTACCAGCGGCGCTACACGGCGCGGTTCCACAAGCTGGACTGCCGCGACCTGCTGGCGGAGAAGGACCTGGATGCCACGGACATGGCCCGGGAGCTGGGCGTGACCCAGCACTGCCGCGTGCTGGTGGTGTCCGGCGTGGAGTTGCTGTGTGAAATGCTGGAGGAATTAGCCTGAGAGATACGGAAGGACGGGGAGACATGGGCTTTGTACATCTGCATGTCCATACGGAATACAGCCTGCTGGACGGCGCGTGCCGAATACGGGATCTGCCGGCGTTGGTAAAGGAGATGGGGCAGAACGCGGTGGCCATCACGGACCACGGCGTGATGTACGGCGTCATTGACTTCTACCGCGCCTGCAAAAAGGAGGGCATCCATCCCATCATCGGGTGCGAGGTGTATGTGGCGCGGCGGACCCGCTTCGATAAGCAGCACGAGTTCGATGCGGAGAGCCGCCATCTGGTGCTGCTGTGCAAGAACGAGACAGGCTATCGGAATCTGTCCTATATGGTGAGTCAGGCATTCACCGAAGGCTTTTACATCAAGCCCCGTATCGACATGGACCTGCTGCGGGAACACGCAGAGGGCCTTATTGCGCTGTCGGCTTGTCTGGCCGGTGAGATCCCCCGCAGAGTATTGAACGGTGACTATGACGGGGCGAAGGAATACGCCCTGACCATGCGGGACATCTTCGGTGAGGACAGCTTTTATCTGGAGCTGCAGGACCACGGTATCGCCGACCAGACCGAGGTGAACCGGCAGCTGCTGCGGCTCCACAACGAGACGGGCATTCCGCTGGTGTGTACCAACGATGCCCACTATCTCCGGAAGGAGGACGCTGAGAGCCACGATGTGCTTCTGTGCATCCAGACGGGCAAGACCGTGGATGACGAGAACCGGATGCGCTACGAGCCCCAGAACTTCTATCTGCGGTCCACGGAGGAGATGGAGGCGCTGTTTGCGGGGTACCCCGACGCAGTGGCCAACACCCAGCGCATCGCAGACATGTGCCAGCTGGAGTTCACCTTCGGCAAGTACCACCTGCCGGAATTCCAGCTGCCGGAGGGCTACGACTCCCCCGCGTATCTGCGGAAGCTGTGCGATGAGGGGTTCGTCAAGCGGTACGGCGACAGGCCGGAGTACCGCAAGCAGCTGGACTACGAGCTGGACATGATCGAAAAGATGGGGTTCACTGACTACTTCCTGATCGTGTCCGACTTCGTGCGCTATGCCAAGAGCGTGGACATCCCGGTAGGACCTGGGCGCGGCTCCGCCGCAGGGTCCATGGTGTCCTATTGCCTGGAGATCACGGACATCGACCCCATGAAGTACGATCTGTACTTCGAGCGGTTTCTGAATCCGGAGCGGGTATCCATGCCCGATATCGATATGGACTTCGGCGACACCCGCCGCGGTGAGGTGGTGGACTACGTGCGCCGTAAGTACGGCGATGACCACGTGGCCCAGATCGTCACCTTCGGCACTATGGCAGCCCGCGCTGCCATTCGGGATGTGGGTCGCGCTCTGAACATGACCTACGCCGAGGTGGACGTGGTGGCCAAGCTGGTGCCGGCAGGGCCAGGGGCGCTGCACATCACGCTGAAGGACGCTCTGAAGCTCAGCAAGCAGCTGGCGGACGTGTACCGCGATGATCCGCGGGTGAAGAAGCTCATCGACACGGCCATGGCACTGGAGGGCATGCCGCGCCACGCCTCCACCCACGCGGCAGGCGTGGTCATCACCAAGCAGCCGGTGTACGAGTATGTGCCGCTGGCACGGAATGACGACGCCGTGGTGTGCCAGTACGTTATGACCACACTGGAGGAGCTGGGCCTGCTGAAAATGGACTTTCTGGGCCTGCGGAATCTGACGGTGCTGGACGACGCAGTGAAGATGGTGCAGGCCTACAAGCCGGACTTCAGACTATCGGACATCCCCGATGACGATCCGGAGACGTATGAGATGATCTCCCGCGGGCAGACCTCCGGCGTGTTCCAGATCGAGTCCACCGGTATGACCGGCGTGTGCGTGGGGCTGAAGCCCCAGAACATTGAGGACATCACCGCCGTCATCGCCCTGTACCGCCCGGGACCTATGGAGTCCATCCCGCGGTTTATTGCCTGCAAGCACGATCCCAAGCTGGTGACGTACAAGCATCCCAAGCTCATCCCTATTCTGTCCGTGACCTACGGGTGCATCGTGTATCAGGAGCAGGTCATCCGCATTTTTCAGGAGCTGGGCGGCTTTTCGCTGGGGCAGGCGGACATGGTGCGCCGTGCCATCAGCAAGAAGAAGGCCAAGGAGATTGAAAAGGAGCGGCAGGCATTCGTCTACGGTGATAAGGAGCGGGGCATTACCGGCTGCGTCGCAAACGGCATCGAGGAGGCCACGGCCCAGGCCATCTATGACGAGATCTTCGACTTTGCCAACTATGCCTTCAACAAGGCCCACGCTGTCAGCTATGCGGTGGTGGCCTATCAGACGGCGTATTTCAAGTGCCACTACACCAAGGAGTACATGGCGGCGCTGCTCACCAGCGTGCTGGACAACTCCGACAAGGTGGCGGGCTATATCGGCGAGTGCCGTGAGTGCGGCATTGCGTTGCTGCCGCCGGATGTGAACCGTTCCTATGACCGGTTCACCGTGGAGCCGGAGGGCATCCGATTTGGTCTGGTGGCCATCAAGAATATCGGCCGCGGCTTCATCCAGTCCGTGGTGCGGAAGCGGGAGCAGAGAGGATTTTTCCGGTCATTCCAGGACTTCTGCCAGCGGATGTACGACTGCGGCGATATGAACAAGCGTGCGGTGGAGAACCTCATCCGCAGCGGCACCTTCGACAGCCTCGGGGACCGGCGGTCCCAGCTCATCGCGGTGTATGAAACGGTGCTGGACGCCATCGGCAGCACACGGCGGCAGAACGTGGAGGGACAGCTGGATATGTTCGGTGGCTCCTCCGGTCAGGAGCACGAGGCGGCCAGGATCCACCTGCCGGACATCCCTGAGTACTCCGCCACCGAGCGGATGCATATGGAGAAGGAGACCACGGGGCTGTATCTCTCCGGCCATCCCATGACGGACTGGCGGCCCACGGCCCAGCGGGGAGGGGCAGTGCCTATCCACGAGATCATGGACGATTTTGCCAGCGAGGACGGGCCTGTGCGGTTCGCCGACGGGCAGAACGTCACCGTGGCGGGCATCGTGACCTCCAGCCGGACAAGGACCACCAAGAACAATACACTGATGGCCTATGTGGTGGTGGAGGACGAGACGGCGGCCATCGAGCTGCTGTGCTTCAGCCGCACCATCGACCAATGCGGCAGCTACATGGCGGTGAACACGCCGGTGCTGGTGAAGGGCAGGCTGTCCGTGCGGGACGAGAAGCCGCCCCAGATCATGTGCGACAGCATCTATCCGCTGGAGCAGAGCATTCCCGTAGGGGAGGAGCACCGTCCAGCGGCGCCAAAGGAGCGGTCCGTCATCTATCTGAGGGTGCCCAGCATGGACAGCCGTGAGTTCCGGCACATCAGTCTGGTGATGACCATGTTCGAGGGCGATACGCCCCTGAAGGTCCGCGTGGCGGACACCGGCAAGATGCTGGGCACCACGTGCCTGGATCATCCGGCCTTCCTGCAGGAGTGCAGAGAGTGGCTGGGGCAGGAGAATGTGGTGGTACGGAAGAAATAGCGAGTACAAGTACGGGTGCGGTGCTGCGGCACCGCACCTTTGTGCGTTTCGGGCATACACTGTACTGAAAGAGCCATTCTTTCAGTACTTATTAGGAGGTCATTCAAATGCCTGAAAATCTGATGCCGGGCCCCGTCTGCGATCTCAGCAGCGTGCGTGAGTCCGTTTGCGTCCATACACGGAAGATCTTCGATTCCTGCCGCGACAAGGACTGCGTGGAGGATCTGCGGTTCTATCCCACCACGGCGGCGCAGGAGGTGCTGAGCACCTCTCAGATGATCAAGGGCGGCACGGCGGAGCTGCTGTATATTTACACGGATGTGGAGCCGGTGACATTTAACCGTGGGTTCTACTCTATCGATATGCGGTTTTTCTACCGCGTGACGCTGCAGGTCTGCACCGGCACGCCCCGCTGCGCCGAGGCCGAGGGACTGTGCGTGTTCGACAAGCGGTGCATCCTGTTCGGCAGCGAGGGGAACGCCAAGATCTTCTCCTCCGACACGGCCTTTGACGAGCTGGACGTCCCCAACCGGATGCGCACGAATCTGCCCATCGCTGTGGTAGAGGCGGTGGACCCCATCGTGCTGGACACCAAGGCAACGGATTGCCCGCCGACACCCAGCTGCGACTGCGGGAGGCTGATGGAGATCCCGTCCTTTATTGCCCAGAGCTTCAGCGGCCAGCTGGTGTTCGATGACAGTGCCAGCCGCCGGTTCTACGTGACGCTGGGGCAGTTCACACTGGTGCGGCTGGAGCGGGATACCCAGCTGCTCATCCCCGTGTATGACTACTGCGTGCCGCAGTCCGAGTGCCCCTGCGACGCGCAGGAGGATCCCTGCGGCCTGTTCCGCAGCGTGGCGTTCCCCGTCAACGAGTTCTTCCCGCCCAATACGGTGGATGCACCCAACGACTACAACAGCACCCGCAGCTATTGCGCCTGCCACTGAGCGTAAAGAGGAGGAGCCGTGCCTATGGCGCGACTCCTCCTCTTTACAAATCTCGCTCTTTTGCGTATAATAGAACAAAGCGACAGGGAGGGATGCGCTATGGGTATCGGCTTCATTCAGGACAAGCTGGAGATCAAGTTCCTCATTTTATATATCGCCGCCCGTGTGACGGAACCGCTGACACCGGAGGACATGCAGGATCTGACCATGTGCGATGATGGTATCGACTATTTCGACTATGCCGAGTGTCTCAATGATCTGGTGAAGACGGAGCACCTTCGCCTGACAGAGGAGGGACGGTACGCCATCACCGACAAGGGCATGAAGAACAGCCAGATCTGCGAGTCCAGCCTGCCACTGTCCGTGCGGCAGCGGTCAGACAGAAACATCGCTGCCTATAACAAGGCGGCACTGCGGCGTGCTCAGGTACAGAGCCATGTGACGGAGCGGCCCAACGGAACGTATACTGTGACGTTGGCGCTGCGGGACGATGTGGATCAGCTGATGGAGCTGCAGCTGATGGTGGCGGACCGGCCTACGGCCGATGCACTGGCCCAGCGGTTCCAGCGGGAGCCGGAGCGGCTGTACGCCCAACTCACCGGTCTGCTGTGCGGCGGAGACAACGTCTGAGAGGGATCATAGAGCAAAAAAGCACCGCGGCAGTGCCGCGGTGCTTTTGCGTTACTTTTTCTTCTTTTTACCGGCATCCTTGGGCTTGCCGTCCATGCCAATGGGAGGCTTGCCGTTGATAGCGCGGTAGTGGTTGACCTTATCCACACGCTTCTGACGCTTCAGGGCCTTTTCTTTCTCCTTGGCCTTCTTGGCGGCGGCTTTTTTGTCTGCCTCCTTCTTCTGGCGGTAGGCCGCCTTTTCGGGGTCCTCCACAAGGTCCTTGTACTTTTCAGGGTGGCGGGCCCAGTCGATACGATAGACCGTTAGGCCGATCAGCAGGGCAGCGCCTATGATGATAATGCCGTAAAAAAGAATATCCCAGAACATAGAAGGACCTCCTGCACAAGTTTCTATCAGTATACCCCAAAGGACGGCTGTTTGCAAGAAATTTGTAGTCGGGCGGAAGGGAAGGGGGCAGAAAAGTGTTGTCATTTACAGGGAGAAAGCGTATAATAACCCTGAAAAACCGCTCACAGCAAGTATGGGAACAAATTTCACGGAGGTAAACATCATGCTGACAAACTTTAAGGAACTGGAAGACTATGTGCTGAGCCGGAACATGAAGAAGCGCATCGCGCTGGCCAATGCCCATGACGAACCGGCGCTGTCCGCCGTAGTCCATGCCCACCGCAAGGGTGTGGTCGATGGTACGCTGGTGGGCAAGAAGAACGAGATCATCGCCATGCTGCACGACATGGGCGAGAACGAAAGTGACTACGAGATCGTGGATTTTGATGGCGAGGAGCTGGAGGCCGCCAAAATCGCTGTGCAGCTGGTGCGGGAGGGCAAGGCCGACATCCCCATGAAGGGCATACTCCAGACCTCCAACTTTGCGCGGGCTATCCTGAATAAGGAGACGGGCCTGATTCCTAAGGGCGGCCGCCGTCTCGTCAGCCAGTGCGGTATTTTTGAGTACGAGGGTCGGTTTATCATGATTACCGACGCCGCTATCAACATCGCTCCTGACGTGGAGACCCAGATCGGCATTGTGGAGAACGCGCTGCCTGTGGCCCGCGCGCTGGGCGTGGAGTGCCCCAAGGTGGCCGTGCTGTCCGCTGTGGAGAATGTCACAGACAAGATGCCGTCCACCGTCACCGCCAGGGAGATCGCGGAGCGGGGCGTGGAGGGCTGCGTCATCTCCGGCCCGCTGGCACTGGACGGCGCTATCTCCATGGAGTCCGTGAAGCACAAGGCCATTAAGGACCCCGTGGCCGGTCAGGCCGACATCCTGCTGGTGCCGTTTATCGAGATTGGCAATGTGCTGTATAAGGCATGCAGCTACATTGCGGGCAAGACCATGGCCAGTACCATCTGCGGCGCGTCCTGCCCCGTCATCATCACCAGCCGTGCCGATACGCCGGACAGCAAGTACTACTCCATCCTGATGGCTGTGCTGCGCTGCCTGAAGGCGTAACACATGGCGACATCCGCCGATTATCTGACCTTCGTGCTGGAGCAGCTCCCGCCGCTGGGGGTCGTGCGCAGCCGGAAAATGTTCGGGGAGTACATGGTGTATTTTAACGAAAAACCTGTGCTTTTGGTGTGTGATAACACGGTTTTTGTGAAAAAACTGCCGGTTTTAGATGATCTGATGCACAATGCCCCCTGCGGCTGCCCCTACGAAGGGGCGAAGGAGCACTACATGCTGGACGTGGAGGATTGCGAGCTGACGGAGCAGGTGCTGCGGGCTGTCGAGGCCGCTACGCCGCTGCCGAAGCCAAGAAAGAAGAAATAAGCAAAGCAAAGGACGGTTTGCACCGTCCTTTGCTTTGCTTATGGTGAACCGATAGTGGCCTGGATGAAGGGGGGACTCCCGCAAAAGAGACGCCATGCAGAACGGTTCAGTTGCGCGGGAAAAACCAGCGTGTGTGAACGACAGTCACACACGCTGGTAAATAGAACTCGGCTATCTGTACGGTAGCTTTCCGGTAAACGTCGGCATGACGAGGACTACCGCTGCTGCACGGACTGAACAATAACAATTATTTTGTTCAATCTTGACAGCACCCAGAAACTCTGCTACCATACCTGCAACGCAAAAGGGAAGCCCGAATGACCGGGTACATGAGATTGAACAAAATGGATTATGTTTTGTTGCAGCTCCGTGACGTCAAGTTGTCCGGTACACTTCCGGTAGACGTCAGCGACCCTCATAGCAGTCGTTTTAAGGCGTCTCTGCGCCGCGTTGGGGCGCTGGCTCGTATGATTTCCCGCCCCTGGTTTGGTCTTTGCTGTTTTTACCCATGGTAAAAAAACATTTCTTTTTCCCGCAGTTCGTAGGCAGGCGGGTAAAGATCGCGCTGGCGGTGCCGTTCGCCCTGCGCCCGCGTGCGCGCTTGCGCGTTCATACAGCAGGGCATTGGAACGGCTTCGCCAGTGCTATCTTTAGGCCCCGCCGCTTTGCGGCGCTCGTCTCCGGGGCCGACCCCGCCGTAGGTTCCTGCGGACTGCGGGTCTTTTTTGAAAATACACTTTCAATTTCCGAATTATGAATTTTCTTCTACGATATTGACAGCTTTCAGCGAGTTTGTTATACTGCCTGTAGTCAG
>ENA-UERK01000278-UERK01000278.1-human-gut-metagenome-genome-assembly--contig:-NODE-278-length-47490-cov-8.537574_pt1 | contig 47490 bp, 39 predicted proteins | sample MGYA00242957_ERZ507957 | MGnify/ENA primary metagenome ERZ507957 (study PRJEB26167, sample SAMN06115538) | human gut metagenome | host: Homo sapiens | place: China:Heilongjiang | collected 2015-11-06...
CAAGCTTGATTATGCCGAGACAGAGCATCCAAGGCGCAAACCAAAGATACTCCGCCTCGGCAAAAGCAAATAAATTTGCATTGCGCCCGGCTTAATCGTTCTTTGGCTCCGCCTTAGATACTCCGCCTCGGCAAAAAGCAAATAAATTTGCATTGCGCTCGGCTTAATCGTATCTTTGTCCCGACGACACGATAATCCGTTCGCTATGGAAGAACTCACACTCACCGTCCCCGCGCTGCTCTTTCCCGCCATTTCGCTGATCCTGCTGGCCTACACCAACCGGTTTCTCTCCTACGCCCAGCTGATCCGCACGCTCAAAGCGCAATACCTCCAACACCGTTCCGACCTGACGGCCGCCCAGATCGACAACCTGCGGCGGCGGCTCTACCTGACCCGCGCCATGCAGATTCTGGGGATCGCCAGCCTGTTCCTGTGCGTCGTGACGATGTTCCTGCTCTACATCGGGCTGCCGCTTGTGGCCGCATACGTCTTCGGTGCGGGTCTGTTGGCGCTGATCGGCTCGCTCGGCGTCTCCATCCGCGAAATCCAGATTTCGGTACGGGCACTCGAAATCTACCTGAACGACATGGAACACTGACGACGATGCGCACCGCGGAATCCGGCCGAACGCCCGACCTCTTCCGGAACCGCCTTGCGGCAGGTCGCAACATCCCCCGACGACCGGAGGCCCGATGCGAAACGGGGCCTTCCGCAAATCGCAGAAAGCCCCGTAATTCCGATCGTCCGCCGCGTCACCGCTCCATTTTACGCAGGAAACATTCGACCGTATTCTCCATCAGACAAGCGATCGTCATCGGCCCCACGCCGCCCGGCACGGGAGTGATGACCGAGGCCAGCGGTTCGACGGCGGCGTAGTCCACGTCGCCGCACAGCTTGCCCGTCCCGGGATCGCGGTTGACCCCCACGTCGATCACCACGGCGCCCGGACGCACCATGTCGGCCGTCACGAAACGCGGCCGGCCGATCGCCACGACCAGGATGTCCGCTTCGCGCGTCACCTCCGGCAGATTTCGCGTGCGGCTGTGGGCGATCGTCACCGTAGCGTTGGCGTCGAGCAGCAATTTGGCCACCGGCAGCCCTACGATATTGCTGCGGCCGATCACCACGGCACGTTTGCCGGCGATCTCCACACCTGCCCGCTGCAACATCCGGATAATTCCTTTCGGCGTGCAGGGCAGCGTGCAGGGCTGTTTGAGCCACAGATTGGCTACGTTGAGCGGATGGAAACCGTCCACGTCCTTCTCGCGGCGGATCGCCGCGATCACCCGATCCTCGTCGATATGTTTCGGCAGGGGCAGCTGCACCAGAATCCCGTCCACGCCGTCGTCGGCGTTCAGTTCGCCGATCAGCGCCAGCAACTCCGCCTCGCCCGTCTCCGCCGGGCGGCGGATCGTCGTGTTGCGAATGCCCACCTCGGCCGAAGCCTTGGCCTTGCCCGTCACATAGCTCACGCTGGCCGGATCATCGCCCACGAGCACCACGACCAGATGGGGCGCCCGCCCGTATTTGGCGGGGAACTCCTTCACCGCCGCCGCCATTTCGGCCTTCATCGAGGCCGACAACTCTTTTCCGCTGATTATCGTCGCCATAGAATCACTTGATTGCTTTCCGTCCGATGTCCGTACGATGGAACAGATTGTCGCACCGCACCTTACCTACTTCCCGATTGCACTTTTCCAGCGCCTCGCCGAGCGTCGGCGCCGCACAGACGACGATCGCCACCCGACCGCCGGCCGTCACGATCCGCCCCTCCTTCGAGGCCGTACCCATGTGGTAGACCGCACCGTCGACCTCGTCCAGCCCCTCGATCACGGCGCCCTTCGCATAGCTGCCGGGATAGCCCTTCGAGGCCAGCACCACGCCCACCGTCGAAAAGTCGTGCCATTCGAGCGGGTGCTCCAGCTCCCAGCCGTCGGCCACGGCCGAGAAGATCTCCACGATGTCGCTTTTCAGGCGCGGCAGCACTACTTCCGTCTCCGGATCGCCGAAACGGGCGTTGAACTCGATCACCTTGATGCCGTCGCGCGTCTTCATCAGGCCGCCGTAGAGCACCCCCGTGAAGGGACACCCTTCGGCGCACATCGCATCGGCGACGGGCTGCATGATCCGCTCCAACGCATACCGTTCGTCCTCCCCGGTCACGAACGGCAGCGGCGAGTAGGCACCCATGCCGCCCGTATTGGGCCCTTCGTCGCCGTCGTAGGCCCGCTTGTGATCCTGCGCCAGCGCCATCGGATAGACGCGCCGGCGGTCGACGAAACACATGAACGAGAACTCGGGCCCTTCGAGCCAATCCTCGACCACCACCTTGCCGTGCCCGAACTTGTCGTCAAGCAGCATGTCGCGCAACGCGGCATCGGCCTCCTCCATCGTCTGCGCGACGACCACACCCTTGCCGGCCGCCAGCCCGTCGTATTTCAGCACCGCCGGCAACGGACGCGAGGCCACGTAGTCGCGCGCCTCCTCATACGCGGTGAAGGCACGGAACCCCGCCGTCGGGATACCGTATTTGGCCATCAGCTCCTTGGCGAACTCCTTCGACGACTCGATGCGCGCGGCCGCCTTCGTCGGGCCGAAGATCCGCAGTCCCGCCGCACGGAAACAGTCGACGATACCCGCCGCCAGCGCCGCTTCGGGGCCTACGACCGTCAGCGTCACGTTGTGCTCCAGCGCAAAATCGCGCAAAGCCTCCACCTCCGTCTCGCGGATCGGGACGCACTCGGCCTGCGCCGCGATGCCCGCATTGCCCGGCGCGCAATAGATCGTGTCGATCCTTCCGCTGCGCGTCAGCGCATCGACAATGGCATGTTCGCGGCCTCCGCCGCCCACTACAAGAACTTTCATGGATCGAAATATATCTTTAATTCGGTTTCAAAATCATGCGGTTTCACGTCGCGGCCGCCGTCCCGCCGCACCCGGTTCTTCTCCGGCGGCAGAGCCGAATCCTGCCCGAATAACGGACAGCGGACCCGCCCCCCGATCTCGTCATCTCAGTGTTTGAAATGGCGCATCCCCGTGAAGAGCATCGCCACGCCCGTTTCGTCGGCCTTGCGGATCGAATCCTCGTCGCGTATCGAACCGCCTGGCTGCACGATCGCCGCGACACCGTTGGCGGCGGCGAGCGTCACGCAGTCGTCGAAGGGGAAGAAGCCGTCCGACGCCATGACCAGCCCCTCGGTCGCACCTTTGGCCTGCGCCTCCTTCAACGCGATCTCGGCCGATCCGATCCGGTTCATCTGACCGGCGCCGACGCCGAGCGTCTGTCCCCCCTTCACCACCACGATCGCGTTCGACTTGACATGCTTGACGATCCGCCAGGCGAACTCCAAGTCGCGCAGCTGTGCAGCGTCGGGACGCGCCTTCGTAACGGTCATCGACGCCTCGATCCGCTTCGTCTCCACGTCGAGCTCCTGCGTCAGCAGACCGCCGTTGACGCTCACGTACTGCATCGGATGCACGTCGCTGCGCGTCATGTCGACTTCGAGCAGCCGCAGGTTCTTCTTCGTGCAGAGCACCTCCAACGCCCCTTCCGAGAACTTGGGCGCCATGATGATCTCCAAAAAAATCGGCTTCATCCGTTCGGCCGCCTCGCGCGTCACCTCGCGGTTGACAGCCACGATACCGCCGAAGATCGACACCTTGTCGGCCTCGTAGGCCTTCGTCCACGCCTCCACGACGTCGCGGCCGACGGCCGCGCCGCAGGGATTCATGTGTTTGAGTCCCACGCAGAAAGGCTCGTCGAACTCGCGCACGATGTTCAGCGCGGCGTTGGCGTCCTGGATATTATTGTACGACAGCTCCTTGCCGTTGAGTTGCCGGGCATGGGCCAGCGAGAAGGGAACCTCCTCGGCCGAGCGGTAGAACTTGGCCGTCTGATGGGGATTCTCGCCGTAGCGGAGCGACTGCACCAGATCGAAATCGAGGAACAGTTTCTCGGGCAGGCCCGCCTGCGCACGCATGTAGGTGGCGATCATGCTGTCGTACTCCGCCGTATGGGTGTAGGCCTTGGCCGAAAGACGCAGACGAGTTTCGACCGAAGTATTGCCCTCGGCGCGCATCTCGTCCAGAATCGCGGCGTAGTCCGCCGGATCGCAGACGACGGTCACGTCGCGGAAATTCTTGGCCGCACTGCGCAGCATCGAAGGGCCGCCGATGTCGATGTTCTCGATCGCTTCGGCCAGCGTAACGCCCTCTTTGGCGATCGTCTGGCGGAAGGGATAGAGGTTCACGCAGACCAGATCGATGAACTCGATGCCGTTGGCGCGCAGCGCCTCGACGTGCTCCTCGACGTCGCGGCGCGCCAGCAGACCGCCGTGCACGGCCGGATGAAGCGTCTTCACACGCCCGTCGCAAATCTCGGGGAAGCCCGTCACATCGCTGATGTTCAACACCTCGACACCGCTCTCGCGCAACAGTTTCATCGTGCCGCCCGTGGCGATCACCTCCCAGCCCAAAGCCTTCAAATTCTTTGCGAAGTCGACGACGCCCGTCTTATCGCTGACACTTATCAATGCCCTCATTTCTCGTATTTTATGCTTTTACCAATTTATCAATCGTTTCCACGTATAATTCATGCTCCACCTCGTGCACGCGCCGTTCGACCTCGTGCACGTCGTCGCCGTCGTAGGCGAAGGCGCGCTGCGCGATGATCCGCCCGCCGTCGAGCGTGGCGTCGACCCAGTGGATCGTCACCCCGTAGACCTTCACCCCGTAGGCGACGGCCTCCTCGATCGCGTGCGCCCCCTTGAAGGCGGGCAGCAGCGAGGGATGGATGTTGACGATCCGCCCGCCGTAGGTGCCGAGCAGCACCTCCGAGAGGATGCGCATGTACCCCGCCAGACAGACCAGATCGACCCCCGCGGCATCGAGCCGCGCGACGATCTCGCGTTCGTAGTCGGCCTTCGAGGCATACTCCTTCGGCGCGAAGGCGAAGCAGGCGATGCCCCGCGCCGCCGCGCGCTCCGTGACGCGCGCCCCGGGCCGGTCGCAGACGACGAGTGCCACCTCGGCCGCGATCGCACCCCGCTCGCATGCAGCGGCGATCGCCTCGAAGTTGCTCCCTTCGCCGCTGGCGAAAACAGCGATCCGCTTCATCGGCACGCTACCGGATGACGACCCCTTCGGAGTCGGTGACACGTCCGATGACCGACGCCTGCTCTCCGTGCGACGCGAGGATGTCGACGGCCTTCTGCGCCTCCTCGGCGTCGAGCGCGATGACCATGCCTACGCCCATGTTGAAGATGTTGAACATCTCGCGGTGGGCGATCTTTCCGTACTTCTCCAGGAAGCGGAACACGGGCAGGATCTCCCACGTCCCCTCCTCGATGGCGATGCCCTGCCCCTCGTGCAGGATGCGGGGAATGTTCTCGTCGAATCCGCCGCCGGTGATGTGGCTGATGCCGTGGACGTCGCACCGGCGGATCACGTCGAGCACCGGCTTCACATAGATTTTCGTCGGGGTGAGCAGCACCTCGCCCAACGTGCGGTTACTCAGTTCGGGATAGACCTTGTTCAGTTCCAGTCCGTTGTCCGACAGCACCTTGCGCACCAGCGAGAAGCCGTTGGAATGGACGCCCGACGAGGCGATCCCGACCAGCACGTCGCCGGTCTTGACCTTCGACCCGTCGATGAGCCGGCTGCGTTCGACGACGCCCACCGTGAACCCCGCGATGTCGTACTCGCCGCCTTCGTACATGCCCGGCATCTCGGCCGTCTCGCCGCCTACGAGCGCACAGCCCGCCTGACGGCACCCCTCGGCCACGCCGCAGACGATGCCCTCGATCTTGACCGGTTCGTTGTGCCCCACGGCCACATAATCGAGGAAAAAGAGCGGCTCGGCACCCTGAGCCAGCACGTCGTTGACGCACATTGCCACGGCATCGATGCCGATCGTATCGTGTTTGTCCAGCGCGAAGGCCAGTTTGAGCTTGGTTCCCACGCCGTCGGTACCGCTTACGAGCACCGGCTCCTTGACTCCGAGGGCCGCCAGATCGAACATGCCGCCGAAGGCGCCGATCGTACCCATGACGCCCGTGCGCGCCGTCGAAGCGACGTGCTTCTTGATGCGGCGGACCACCTCGTAACCGGCTTCGAGATTCACGCCGGCCTTCTCATAACTTTCTGCCATATCGTTTTTTCTGTTTTTCGTTTGACATTTGTCGCGCGAGGAATACCCCGCTAACGGTTCTTGTCCTCCTTGCGGCCGATCTCGGCGGCATGTTCGTAGAGCGCCGTCGGATAACGGCCCGTGAAGCAGGCCATGCACATCTCCTTGCGGTTGCCGGCCCTCAGCAGCGCTCCCTCCGAGAGGAAGGCCAGCGAGTCGGCCTCGATCTGGCGGCATATCTCCTCGACCGAACAGCGGTGGCCGATCAACTGGTCGCAGGTCGAGGTGTCGACGCCGTAGAAGCAGGGATGGGTCATCTTGGGCGATGCGATGCGCACGTGCACCTCCTTCGCGCCGGCGGCCTTGAGCAGCCGCACGATGCGCAGCGAAGTCGTACCGCGCACGATCGAGTCGTCGATGAGCGCCACGCGCTTGCCCGCCACGAGCGACCGCACGGCCGAAAGTTTCATCTTCACGCCCTTCTCGCGCATCGCCTGCGACGGCTGGATGAAGGTACGGCCGATGTAACGGTTCTTGACCAGCCCCATTTCATAGGGGATGCCGCTGGCCTCCGAGTAACCGATCGCGGCCGAAAGGCTCGAATCGGGCACGCCGATCACCACGTCGGCGTCGGCCGGAGCCTCCTTGAAAAGGAGCCGGCCCGACTCCTTGCGGAAGGCGTGGACGTTGCAACATTCGATGTCGCTGTCGGGACGCGCGAAATAGATGTACTCCATGGCGCACATGCAGTTGCGCTTGTACATCGAATAGTCGCGGCTGCGGATGCCGTTGCGGTCGAGCGTGACGATCTCGCCCGGATTGACGTCGCGCACGAACTCCGCGCCCACGATGTCCAGCGCGCAGGTCTCCGAGCTGACGACCCAGCCGTCGTTGAGCCGGCCGATCGACAGCGGACGCAGGCCGTACTTGTCGCGGCAGGCGTAGAGACGGTTCTCGGTCATGATCAGGAAGGCAAACCCGCCTTCGAGCATGTTGAGCGCGTCGATGATGGCGAAAATGCGGTGCTCCGAGCTGTGCTCCTTCTTGATGAGGTGCGCGAGGATCTCGCTGTCGGAGGTCGAGTGGAAGAGGCTCCCCTTGTCCTCCAAGTAACGCACCAGCTCGCGTGAATTGACGAGGTTGCCGTTGTGCGCCAGCGCGAAATCGCCCGTATGGTGTCGGAAGACGAAGGGCTGCACGTTCTCGCGGCCGCCGCCCCCTGCCGTCGAGTAGCGCACATGGCCGATGGCCATGCGGCCGTGGAGCGTCGAAAGGTTGTCGCCGTTGAAGACCTCGGTCACCAACCCCTCGCCCTTGACCGACGCGAGGCGGCCCTCCTCGGCACTGACGATGCCGCACGCCTCCTGGCCGCGGTGCTGCAAGGCATGAAGGCCGTAGTAGACGATTCCCGGCGCATCGTCCACGCCGAAGACGCCGAAGACGCCGCACTCCTCGTGCAGGGAGTCGAAAGGCAATTCATTCATATCGTGATTCCTCCTGTATTAGTTAATCCGAAAGCGAAAACCGGAGCGGGAACCCACCCCCGCCGTGTCGCTCCTCTATTTTTTCAAAGCCTCCAAACGGGCGAGAATCTCCTCGTAGGCCTCGCGCACGCGCCCCAGGTCGCGGCGGAAACGGTCCTTGTCGAGCTTCTCGTTGGTCGTCTTGTCCCACAGACGGCAGGTATCGGGCGACACCTCGTCCGCCAGCACGATCTGCCCGTCCGACGTGCGGCCGAACTCGATCTTGAAGTCCACCAGCGTGATGTTCATGCGGTCGAACAGACCGGTCAGCACCTCGTTGATCTTGGCCGTCATGTCGTAGATCCGTTTCAGTTCGTCGTAAGTCACTACGCCCAGCGCCACGGCGTGATGGTCGTTGATGAGCGGATCGCCCAGCTCGTCGCACTTGTAGCAGATGTCGTAGATCGTGTTCGACGGTCTGAGCCCCTCTTCCAGCCCCAAGCGCTTGGCCATCGAACCGGCCACGATATTGCGCACGATCACCTCCAACGGGATGATCTTCACGCGGCGGCACAGCTGGTCGCGCTCGTTGAGCGTAGAGATGTAGTGCGTCGGAATGCCCGCCTCTTTCAGATAGCCGAAAATGATCGTCGAAATCTTGTTATTGAGGACGCCCTTGCCCTCGATGGTCGCCTTCTTGATGTTGTTGAAAGCGGTGGCGGCATCCTTGTAATGCATCAGGATCACATCGTCGTCGTCCGTGCGGAAAACCTGTTTCGCCTTACCCTCGTAAAGCATTTCGAGCTGTTTCATAGTTTGTTCTATTTTTTGGAGTTATTGTTTTTTCGCTTTTTTCAGATCGAAGTCCACCACGATCGGCCGGTGATCCGACGGGTGCCAGAAATTCGACAGTTTCTTCGGATCGCGCACCGGCTCGGTATAGTCGTCGCGAACCACTTCGGCGCGCGTCACGCAATCGTAGAGCGCCGGCGTGCAGTAGACGAAATCGATACGCTTTTCCGAATGAGTCGTCGTCTGGAACCGGCCGGGATGCTGTCGGGCGATCACGTCGACGTAGGGCGTATGTTCGAGCACGTAGTCCTGCGTCAGCAGCCGCGGATCGTCCTCCGGACATTTGTAGAACCAGTTGTCGAGCCGCGACCACGAGTTGTTGTCGCCCAGCATCACCCAAAGCTCTTCGGCGGCACGGGGAGCGGTGCCGATCGTATGCCGGCAGATATACTCGATCTCCATGCGGCGGTAACGGTCGCCCTCGTGCGCGTCGCGGCTCGCCGCCACGTCGGTCGCCCGGTAGGCGTAAGCCTGCGGCCACAGATGCAGCGTCACGATATTGACCGTGCGACCGTTCTTCGCGATGCGGGCCCACCCCGCGCCGTGCGTCACCACGCTGTCGGGCTCCTCGCCCACGATCCGCTCGACGTTCTCGATCGGGTATTTCGAGGTAATCACCTGCGGGAAATTGTCGCGGTGACCGCCCACGTACCAATACTTGTGGCCGTAGCGCGCCGCCAGTTCGCCCCAGTTGCCGACCAGATAGCGGTCGGCCTCCGGCATCCTGTCGGCCGTGCCCGAACGGTAGATCGACTGCGCCTCGCACCACACGCAGACGTCGGCGTCGAACTCCTTCACCCACTCCACGAAGCGGTCGTAATTGTCGTCCTGCCCCGACCACATGCCGTTCTGGATGTTCCAGTAGAGCAGCCGCAGGTCGGAGCCCGACGGACGCCTGGCGGCGCAGGGAACCGACGTAGCGATCGCAGCGGCGAAAGCCGTCAGGCAGAAAAGGATTCGTTTCAGGTTCATGCGTATTCAAGTTTAAGGTTAGTTCCGTTTGCGGAAATAGGCGACGGCATTCTCGAAGATCGGCTGCCGTTTCTCCCCGCAGATATTCTTGAAGAGGTTCTCTCCGTAGCGCTCCGTATGACCCATCTTGCCCAGAATGCGCCCGTCCTCGGAGACGATGCCCTCGATGGCGTAGAACGAACCGTTGGGGTTGCAGGGCGCTTCGGCCGTCGCATGACCGTCGGGGCCGGCGTACTGGAAAGCTACCTGCCCGCGCTCGAACAACCGGCGCGCCAGCTGCTCGCCGACCACGAACTTGCCCTCGCCGTGGCTGACGGCGATGCTGTGCAGATCGCCCACCGAGAACGAACTGAGCCACGGCGAAGCCGTCGAAGCCACGCGCGTGGTGACGATCTGCGAAACGTGGCGGTTGATGTCGTTGCGGAAGAGCGTGGGCGAATCCTTCGTCACGCAGCCCAGCCGCCCGTAGGGCAGCAGTCCCGACTTGACGAGCGCCTGGAACCCGTTGCAGATGCCCAGGATCAGGCCGCCGCGGTCGAGCAGCGCATGGATCTCCTCCGCGATATCCTTGTTGTTGAGTACGTTGGCGATGAACTTGCCGCTTCCGTCGGGTTCGTCGCCCGACGAGAATCCGCCGCTGAGCACGAAGATGTGGCACCGGCGGATATGCTCCTTCATCTCGCGGATCGAGCGGAAGATCGCCTCGGCCGAAAGGTTGCAGAAGACCGTCGTCTCGACCTCGGCGCCGGCGCGGCGGAAGGCGCGCGCCGTGTCGTAGTCGCAGTTCGTGCCCGGGAAGACGGGCAGGTAGGCCACGGGGTGCTCCACCGCCTCGCCCCCGTAGACGAACGTGCGAGGTGCGGGTGTGCTCTCCATGACCGTCCCGCGGTTCGCGCCGCGGTCGGGATAGATTCGGGCGAAGCGCTCGCTGTTGGCGCGGCGCAGCGTGTCGAGCGGCATCCGCTCGCCGTTGACGGTCAACGCTTCGTCGGCCGTCGTCCGGCCCAGCCGCACGGCGAAGGGCGCATCGAGTTCGACGGTGCTCTCCACCACGATCGAACCGTAGTCGTAGGCAAACAGCGCCTCCTCCGGCAACTCGACCTCCGCGCCGATTCCGTTGCCGAAAGCCATCTTCGCCAGCGCCTCGGCCACACCGCCGAACCCGACGGCATAGCCCGCCACGATCCGACCTGCGGCGATCCGCTCGGAAGCATAGTTCCACAAGGTTCGAAGCGCCGCGGTATCGGGCATACGGTTCGCCTTCGGCGTATGTTTGAGCAGGTAGAGCGTATGCCCCGCCTCTTTCAGATCGGTCGAGATCACGCGCCGCGCGTCGACGGTCGTAATGCCGAAGGCCATGAGCATGGGCGGCACGTTGATCTGCTGGAAGGTGCCGCTCATCGAGTCCTTGCCGCCGATCGACGGCAGCCCCAGCTCGACCTGCATCCGCAGCGCACCCAGCAGCGCCGCCAGCGGTTTGCCCCACGAACGGGCGGTGTGCATCCGTTCGAAATATTCCTGATAGGAAAAACGCATCCCCCCGAACTCCGCACCGGCGGCCACCGCCTTGGCGCAGGCCTCGACGACGGCGTAGGCCGCCCCGTGATAGGGGCTCCACGACGTAAGGAAGGGGTTGTAGCCGTAGGCCATGATGCTCGCCGTCTCGGTGTATCCCTCGACGGGGAGTTTCTGCACCGAGACCTGCGTCTCGGAGCCCTGCGTGCGGCCGCCGAAGGGCAGCAGCACGGTCGAAGCGCCGATCGTCGAGTCGAACATCTCGACGAGGCCCTTCTGCGACACCACGTTGTCGTCCGCCAGGTCGGCCTCCATGCGCTCGGCGAGCGTCGCACCCTGCGGCTTGCGCACGAAGGGGTCGCACGCCTCGACGGCGCCGATCTCGGCCTCGGCATAGTGGGCCGCACCCGCCGAGTCGATGAACTCGCGCGAGAGATCGACCACGAGCCGGTCGCGGTTGTACATGCGCATCCGGCGCGTATCCGTAACGTCGGCCACGTGCGTCACCTCGATATTCTCTTCACGGCAATAGTCCATGAACCGTTCCATGTCCGCCCGTTCGACCACCACGGCCATGCGCTCCTGCGACTCGCTGATCGCCAGCTCCGTCGCATTCAGGCCGTCGTACTTGGTCGGCACGCGGTCCAGATAGATGTCCAGACCGTCGGTCAGCTCGCCGATGGCCACCGACACGCCGCCGGCGCCGAAGTCGTTCGACTTCTTGATAAGGCGCGTCACCTCCGGCCGGCGGAACAGCCGTTCCAGTTTGCGCTCTTCCGGAGCGTTGCCCTTCTGCACCTCCGACGAACAGGTTTCCAGCGACTTGGTATTGTGTTCCTTCGACGAACCCGTCGCACCGCCGATGCCGTCGCGCCCCGTGCGGCCGCCCAGCAGCAGTACCACGTCGCCCGCAGCGGGCGTTTCGCGCCGCACGTTTTCGGCCTTCACGGCTCCCACCACGGCACCCACCTCCAAACGCTTGGCCACGTAGTCGGGATGATAGATTTCGCGCACGTGGGTCGTGGCCAGACCGATCTGGTTGCCGTAGCTCGAATAACCGGCCGCAGCCTTGCGGCTGATGACCCGCTGGGGCAGTTTGCCGGCGAGCGTCTCGCCGACAGGCTGATAGATATCGCCCGCACCCGTCACACGCATGGCCTGGTAGACGTAGCTGCGCCCCGACAGCGGGTCGCGGATCGCACCGCCCAGACAGGTCGAAGCGCCGCCGAAGGGTTCGATCTCGGTGGGATGGTTGTGCGTCTCGTTCTTGAACTGCAACAGCCACTTTTCGGGCTGCCCGTCCACGTCGACGTCGACGAAGATCGAGCAGGCGTTGTTCTCCTCGCTCACTTCCAGATCGTCCAGCTTGCCGATTTTGCGCAGGTAACGGGCGCCGATCGTGGCCAGATCCATCAGGCAGAGGGGTTTTTCGTCGCGGCCCAGTTCGCGGCGGATCTTATGATACAGCTCCAACGACTCCTCCAACTCGGCTCGCATGAACGACTCGTCGACCCGAATCGAGGTCAGCACCGTCGTAAAGGTCGTATGGCGGCAATGGTCGCTCCAATAGGTATCCAGAATCCGCAGCTCCGTCTCGTAGGGATCGCGCCCCTCGGCCCGGAAATAGTTCACCACCTCGCGCAGGTCGTCGGCGTTCATCGCCAGCCCCATCTTCGCGCAATAGGGAGCCAGTTCGCCGTCGGTCAGCTCGCGCAGTCCCGCGAGCACCTCCACGGGCTTCACCTCGGCCTGCTCCATGTCGCTCAACACCGAGAGATCCTTCTCGCGCGACTCGACGGCGTTGATGTAGTATTTGCGCACGCGCGCCAGCTCCTCGTCGGTCGTCGCTGCGTCCAGCAACAGCAGCCGCGACGAGCGGATGCGCACCTCGGCTTCGGGATCGATCAGCCGCACGCAGTCGACGGCCGACGCAGCGCGCTGATCGAACTGTCCCGGCAGATACTCCACCGCCAGGAATTTCCTCCCTTCGAGGTCGCAGGCGTCGGTCACCTCGTCGGTCTGCACCTCGCCGAACACCCTGTAACGGCTCGCTTCGAGCAGTTCGGGCGTGAAGCCGAACAGGTCGTAGACGTTCAGCAGACGCAACTGCGAGAGGTGCAATCCGAGGTTCTCGTTCAAATCGTGTTGCAGGCTCTCGGCCTCGACCCGAAATCCGGGGCGTTTCTCGACGAAAATACGGTAGTTCTTCATATCGTTCAGTTCTCTTTTTTCTCTTTATTCCGCTGCGGCGGCCCGACGGCTCCGCCGGTCATTCGAATCGCGCGGCCCACTCGGCGGCGAACTGCCCGCCGCTCAGGCCCACGAAGGTGATATGCCCCATTTTACGCAGGGGGCGGCTCTCGCGTTTGCCGTAGAGATGGACGTGGACATCCGCCCGCCCCTCCCGGGCGATCGCCTCGGCGGCGGCCAAATCGCGCCCCAGGATATTCTTCATCACCGTGGGAGCCACCAACCGCGGCTCTTCCAACGGCATCCCCAGCAGGTAGCGCGCCAGTTCGCGGAACTGGTTGGTCGTGCATCCCTCGATCGTCCAGTGCCCGCTGTTGTGCGGGCGCGGCGCCATTTCGTTGAAATAGATCTCGTCGCCCTTAACGAAATACTCGATCGCAAGGATGCCCCGATAACCGCACTCCTGCATGAAACGCCGGCTCTCGCTCACGATCCTGTCGCGCAGCGCGTCCGGAATCTCCGCCGGCACGACCGACAGATCCAGAATCCCGTCGCGGTGGACGTTGCGCCCCACGGGAAAGCAGACCGTCTCGCGGCCGTCGCCGACCACGATGGCGCTCGCCTCGAAATCGAAGGCTACGAACTCCTCGACGATACCCGGCCGGCCGAAATAGGGTTCGACCTTCGCCATATCCTCCTCCGAACGCAGCACGACCTGCCCGTGGCCGTCGTAGCCCAGCGTGCGGGTCTTGAAGACGCAGGGGAAGCCGCCCGCCTCGCGGACGGCCGCTTCGAGCGACGGGCGGTCGTCGGCCGGCGCGAAACGCGGCGTGCGCAGGCCGTGCGCGACGGCGTTGCGCTTCTCGCGCAGGCGATCCTGCGAGTCGTAGAGGGGCTGGAAGCCCTGCGGAATATTGTATCGCTCCACGAGCGGAATGAGCACTTCGCCCGGGACGTTTTCGAATTCATAGGTCACCACGTCGCTGCGGCGGCACAGCTCTTCGAGCGCCGCCCCGTCGTCGTAGGCCGCCACGATATGCCCGTCGGCCACACGTGCGGCGGGAGCATCGGCCGCAGGATCGAGCGTCACCACCCGCGCCCCCAGCTTGTGCGCCTCCTCGGCGAGCATCAGCCCCAGCTGACCCGCGCCGATCACACCGATCGTCTTCATCGCCGCACCCATCCTACAACTCCGCTTTCAACACGTCGGCCGTCTGCCGCGTCCGGAACGCATCGAGCCGTGCGGCCACCTCCCCGTCGGACAAGGCCAAGATCGACACGGCAATCAATGCGGCATTCTTCGCTCCGTTGATCGCCACCGTCGCCACCGGCACGCCGGCCGGCATCTGAACGATCGACAGCAACGAGTCCAGCCCGTTGAGCGCACGCGACTTGACCGGCACGCCCACCACGGGCAGCGGCGTCATGCTGGCCACCATGCCCGGCAGATGGGCCGCCCCGCCGGCACCGGCGATGATGACCTCGATGCCGCGCCCGCGCGCCGTCTTGGCGTACTCCACCAGCAGGTCGGGGGTACGGTGGGCGCTCACGACCCGCTTCTCATAGGGGATGCCGAACGCTTCGAGCGTCTCGGCAGCGGCGGCCATGACCTCCCAGTCGCTGGTCGACCCCATGATGACTCCTACTTTCGCACTCATATCAGAAATTTTCTTTGCGGGCCCGTCCCGTCGGACGGATGCTCCCGTTACGTTCGATATCCGCTTTCCACCGGATGCGACCGGCGCGTACTCTTCTCCGGCGAAGCGCATCCCGGAACCGCTCCTGCACGCGCCCGACCCGCCTCAACTCCTTCCGTATCACCCCGGCAGAGGCTCCGTCGCCGAAAAGAAGAACCGCCGCGACACGATACGTCACGGCGGTTTTTTCTCCATCAGTTCCGAGCACACGAACGATGTACGTACCCTTTCGAGTATCGTCCTTTCTGATTCTGCTGTAACCAAAAAGCGTACATGGCGTGCGGTTTCTTCTTATCGACGACACAAAGATAGCTCCTTTTTCACGGAAAACCGAAGCTTATAATAAATAAAATTATAAACAATCTTATCAACATTCCAACGCACGGAACGCCCCTCTTCCGGTCGGCCGCGACCGATTCCGGAAGCGGCTCTGCCGCCGTTATCCGCGCAGCTTCGCCTCGCAGTAGGCGCAACGGTAACTGCCCGGTTCGCCGTCGATCTCATGGAAGAGCTGGTCGACGTCTTCGGTGGCCGAGATGCAGCGGCGGTTCTGGCAGCGCAGGCGATTGACGTCGTATGCTTCGGCCAGATGCGGCGTAGGGGCCGCCTTCCGTTCGCCCGCCCATTGCAGCAGCGTATAGATCAGCGCCATGCGGACGAACTTGCCGTTCTCGACCTGCCGGAAATAGGCAGCGCGGGGGTCGTTGTCCACCGTGCGCGTGATCTCGTTGACGCGCGGCAGCGGATGCAGGACGACCATCTCCTTCTTGGCCGTTTCGAGTTTCTCGGGCGTCAGCACGAAACTGTCCTTTACCCGCTCGAACTCCTCCTCGTCCAGAAAACGCTCCTTCTGCACGCGGGTCATGTAGAGAATGTCCAGTTCGGGCATCACCTCCTCCATGGTGCGCACTTCGACGGTCGGCACGCCGTATTTGTCGCACACCTCGTGCCGGATGTAGTCGGGCAGGCGCAGCTCTTCGGGCGCGATCAGGATCACCTTGATCCCCGTGCGGCGCGACAGCGCCTTGATGAGCGAGTGCACCGTACGGCCGAATTTCAGGTCGCCGCAGAAGCCGATCGTGAGGTCGTCCAACCGTCCCAGTTCGCGCTTGATCGTCAGCAGGTCGGTAAGCGTCTGCGTGGGATGCGCATGGCTGCCGTCGCCGGCGTTGATGACCGGGATGCCGGCGTACTGCGACGCCACGAGCGGCGCCCCCTCCTTGAAATGGCGCATGGCGATGATGTCGGCGAAGCAGGCGATCACGCGCACCGTGTCGGCCACCGTTTCGCCCTTCGACACCGACGACGACGCGGCGTCCGAAAAACCGATGACGTTGCCGCCCAGCTCCATCATGGCCGACGTGAAACTCAGCCGCGTGCGGGTGGAGGGTTCGTAGAAGAGCGTCGCCAGCTTGCGGCCCTTGCAGGCCTCGCTATACTTTTCGCGGTGGGCGATGATGTCCAGCGCAAGGTCGATGATCCGCTCGGTTTCGTCCACCGACAGATCGGTAGGCTCGATCAAATGACGCATAACTCTCTTCGAATTATTTGTTGATCCAGCTTTCGTCCGACGGATTGTTGCGGAAGGCGATCAGGCGCGCCTTGTCCTCGGGACGGATATATCCCTCCTCGGCCGCCACCTCCGCGAGCACGTCGAGGTTCGACAGCGAGTAGTTCACGACTCCGGCCGCCGCCAGCCGGTCGAGCCCCTTCTGCATCCCGTAGGTGAAGATCGACGCCACGCCCAGCACCTCGGCGCCCGCTTCGCGCAGCGCCTCGACCACCTCGATGCAGCTTCCCGCCGTCGAGATCAGGTCTTCGATCACCACGACCTTCTGCCCTTTTTCGAGCCGGCCCTCGATGCGGTTGCCGCGGCCGTGATCCTTCGCGCCGCTGCGCACGTAACCCATCGGCAGATCGAGGATCGTGGCCGTGATGGCCGCATGGGCGATACCGGCCGTCGAGGTTCCCATCAGCACCTCGGCTTCGGGGAATTTCGTGCGGACGATCTCGGCCAATCCCGCCTCTACGTGCTTGCGCACCTCGGGGGCCGTCAGCGTCAGACGGTTGTCGCAATAAATCGGGCTTTTGATACCGCTCGCCCAGGTGAACGGCTGCTCTGGACGCAGGAATACCGCGCCGATCGAGAGCAGGTCTTTTGCTATGGCTTTCTCCATGTTCGGTTTGTTGTTATCGTTCAATTTCATATACAGTATCGGAAAGGGACCGCCCTGTTCGTCGCGCTCGCTGCGGCCGCACACGGCGAACCCCACGTGTTCGTAAAACCCGCGCGCCGAGGGGTTCTGCTCGTTGACCACGACCTCCGTCACACCCGCGGCGAAAGCCTCGCGCACCAGCGCGGTGCCGACACCCGCACCCCGACAGGCGGGATCGACGAAGAGCATCTCCAACCGCCGGCCGTCACACCCCATGAAGGCGACCGGAACTCCCTCCGCATCGCGCACGATCCGCAGATCGGCTATCGAACGCAGGGCGTCGGGGACATAGGTGCGGATGCCGCGAATATCCTCCTCACTCAGAAAGTCATGCGTGGCGCGCACCGACACCTCCCACAGCTCCACGAGCCGGCCGACGAGCGCATCGTCGCGCGACACGCAGCGCTCGGGTGCGAAAAAAAACACGGGCTTCATATCATTTCATTGCCTTGCGCAAAATCGCCTCCACCTCGTCGGGATAGATCCCGCCCTCGTGCACCTTCACGCCGTCCACATAAAAGGTCGGAACGTAATAGTAGTCGTAGCCGTCGGCCACGGCGGGCTGCTCCGACTCCTCGATCAGTTCGATGTCGACGGCCGCCAGCTCGGGATGGGCGGCCTTGACCTCGTCGATGTAACGCAGCGCCTTGCGGCAGAAGGGACAGTTTTTCAGGTAGAAAAGTTTCACCGGTTTCATGACTCGTCTATTTTTCGGATGGGAAACGCCGTCGTCGTCCCGCATCCCGCATATTTCATTCCGCACCGACGAATTCGGCCACGCAGCGGCGATAGGCCGCCACGGGATCGGACGCCGCCGTGACGGGACGCCCCACGACGATGAAGTCGGAGCCGATCTCGCGGGCACGCGCCGGCGTAGTGACACGCACCTGGTCGCCCATGTCGCCGTCGGCGAAGCGCACGCCGGGCGTGACGGTCAGAAACTCCGCACCGCACGCCTGCTTGACCATGCCTGCTTCGAGCGGCGAGCAGACCACGCCGTCCAGCCCCGCCTCGCGGGCATTGCGGGCATAGCGGACGATCACTTCGTCGATAGGCGCGTCGATCAGCAGTTCGCTGCGCATCCGCTCCTCGCTCGTCGAGGTGAGCTGAGTCACGGCGATGAGCAGCGGCCGCGTACCGTCGGGCCGCGTCAGTCCCTCGACGGCCGCACGCATCATGTCGATCGTACCGGCCGCATGGACGTTGCACATATCCACATCCAGCTTCGACAGCACGGCCATCGCCTTGCGCACCGTGTTGGGAATGTCGTGCAGCTTCAAATCGAGGAAGATCCGGTGACCGCGGCGCTTGATCTCGCGCACGATCGACGGCCCTTCGGCATAGTAAAGCTCCATGCCGATTTTCAGGAACGGCTTGCGCGGCTCCTGCTCGAACTTATCCAGAAAAGCGAACGTCGCCTCGGCACTGGCGAAATCGCACGCTATGATTACATCTCGTGTCAACATCTTTATCTCTTCTTTTACGTTTCCGTTCCTGCTCCATACATCCCCGAACACCTGTGCGACGAGATGTAACGGTATTTAAAATCCCTCCAAACCTCCCTTTTCCTTCGCTGCGCTCGGTTTCCGCTGCGGCGCCTCGGCATCCCGCGAGCGGGTGCACTCGGCTGGCGACGCGGTCGTAAAGGGAGGCTTCGCAGCCGGAAACATCGTCATCCCTTTTTACGTTTCCGCACCTGCGTATAGGCGTCCTACCGCGCAGCACAACCCACGATGTCGGCGAGCCGTTCGATGCCCAGCCGCTCCATTTCGGAGGGCAGCGCCTCGATGATCTCCTTGCAAATATAAGGATTTTTCAGGTTCGCCGCACCCACTTCGACCGCCGTCGCGCCGGCCATCATCATTTCGACGACGTCGCGCGCCGACGACACGCCGCCGCAGCCGATCACCGGAATCCCGCACGCCCCGGCCACCTGATAGACCATGCGCAGTGCCACAGGGAAGACCGCGTCGCCCGAAAATCCGCCCATTACGTTGGCGATCACCGGCTTGCGGCGCTGCACGTCGATGCGCATACCGAGCATCGTGTTGATCAGGCACAACCCGTCGGCACCCGCCTCCTCGCAGGCGCGGGCGATCGCCACGATGTCGGTCACGTTGGGCGAGAGCTTGATATAGACCGGTTTGGTCGTCACGGCCTTCACGGCGCGCGTCACCTCGGCGGCACACTCGGGCGACGTGCCGAACGACATGCCGCCGTGCCGCACGTTGGGACACGAGACGTTGACCTCGATCAGTCCGATCCCCTCCTCGCGGTCGATACGTTCGCAACAGTAGGCGTACTCCTCGACCGAGAAGCCCGAGATGTTGGCGATCACCGGCTTGTGGAAGAACGTCCGCAGGCGGGGCAGCTCCTCGGCGATCACGGCGTCGATGCCCGGGTTCTGCAACCCCACGGCGTTGATCATCCCCGCCGTGCACTCGGCGATACGGGGCGTCGGATTGCCGAAGCGCGCGTCGCGCGTCGTACCCTTGAACGAGAAGGTGCCCAGAATGTTGATGTCGTAGAAATCACGGAATTCGTTGCCGAATCCGAACGTGCCGCTGGCCGGAATGACCGGATTGTCCAGCCGCCAGCCGCTCAGCGTGACCGACAGGTCGCGCGCAATCGTTTTCGTTACCATATCACCTCCTCCTTCGTCAATACCGGCCCCTCCTTGCAGATGCGTTTGTTGCCGTATTTGGTTTTGCAGCTGCACCCCATGCAGGCGCCGAATCCGCAGCCCATGCGCTCCTCGAAGCTCAACTGACCGCTGCATTTCGTAGCGTCGCTCAGCGCACGCAGCATCGGCAGCGGACCGCAGGCGTAGAAATAGTCGTATGCCAAGCCGCTTTCGCGGATCGCGTCGGTCACGAAACCCCGCACGCCCTCCGTCCCGTCGGCCGTCGCCACCACGACGCGGCAGCCCAACTGCGCGAACTCGTCGCGGTAGAAGACCTCCGCCGCCGTGTTGAAGCCCAGCACGACCGCGACCTCGCGGCCGTCGGCCAGAAGCCGTTTGGCGAGATTGTAGAGCGGCGGGACGCCCACGCCGCCGCCCACGAGCAGCTCGCGGCGGCTGCCCTTCGTCACGTCGAAGCCGTTGCCCAGCCCTGTGAGCAGGTCGAGCCGCACGCCGGGCCGCAGGCCGGCCATGAGCGCCGTCCCCTCGCCCACGACTTTATAGATCAGCGTGATCGTCCGTTCGTCCCAGTCGCAGACCGAGATCGGGCGGCGCAGGTAGCACCCGTCGAGTTCGACGTTGACGAACTGTCCGGGCGCCGTGATCCACTGCGTGTCGCCTTCGAGCGTCATGCGCCATACGGCAGGCGTCAGCCGTTCGTTGGAGCGAAGCGTGTAGATTGCTTTCTTGTACATAACTCTGTTCCCGAATTTTGATTTCAGGCAGGCAGATGTGGTGCATCGTGCGTCCGAGTCGGACGGGGCATACCAAGCGCATGTCCCGTTCGGAGCGGACAAGGGATGTGCCGCAGGTGCCGCATGAAATTGAAATTACTTCGCGTCGATCGTCGAAACGGAGAGCGTAATCTCTTCGAGCACGTCGAGCAGCACCTTCACCGTTTCGAGCGAAGTGAAGAGCGTCACGTTGTTCTCGACCGCCGTGCGGCGGATTTCGTAGCCGTCGAAGCGCGTATTGTGCTGATCCAGGTCGATCGTGTTGATGATGTAGCTCACGTGGCCTTGGCGCAGCGAATCGATGATCTCGCTGCTGCCCTCGCACAGCTTGCGGCGCAAGCGCGTGCGCAGGCCGTGGCGGCGCAGGAAATCGGCCGTACCGGAAGTCGCCTCGATGTTGAAGCCGAGGTTGTAGAAACGGCGCGCCAGCGGCAGCACCTCCTCCTTGTCCTTGTCGGCGATCGTGAGCAGCACCGTACCGTAGTTGGCCACCTTCATGCCCGAAGCCTGCAACGCCTTGTAGAGCGCGCGCGTCAGCTTGTCGTCGTAACCGATCGCCTCGCCCGTCGACTTCATCTCCGGCGAGAGGTAGGACTCCACCCCGCGGATCTTCGAGAAGGAGAAGGCCGGCGCCTTGACGAACCAGCGTTGTTTCTCGCGGCCGTAGACCTCGGTGATGCCCTGCTCGCGCAGGCTGTGCCCGAGGATCACCTGCGTGGCGATGTCGGCCATCTGCACGCTCGTGGCCTTCGAGAGGAAGGGCACCGTGCGCGACGAACGGGGGTTGACCTCGATGACGTAGACCTCGTCGCGGCCGTCGCAGATGAACTGGATGTTGTAGAGGCCGACGATGCCGATTTCGAGACCCAGTTTGACCGTATAGTCGATGATCTTCTCCTTGACTTTGGGCGAGACGCTGAAAGTCGGGTAGACGCTGATCGAGTCGCCGGAGTGGATGCCCGTCCGCTCGACGTGCTCCATGATACCGGGGATGAAGACGTCGCGGCCGTCGCAGATGGCGTCGACCTCCAGCTCCTTGCCCATGATGTATTTGTCGACCAGCACGGGCGAGTCGTCGTTGACCTCGACGGCCGTCTGCAAGTAGTGGCGCAGCGCCTCCTCGTTCGAAACGATCTGCATGGCGCGGCCGCCCAGCACGTAGCTCGGACGCACCAGCACCGGATAGCCGATACGCGTAGCGGCCGCCACGCCCGCCTCGATGTCGGTCACGGCCTCGGCCTGCGGCTGCGGGATGCCCAGCTGCTCCATGATCTTCTCGAAGCAGCCGCGGTCCTCGGCGTTGCGGATCGCCTGCACGTCGGTGCCGATGATCGGCACGCCCAGCCGCGCCAGCGGCTCGGCCAGGTTGATGGCCGTCTGGCCACCCAGCGAGACGACGATGCTCTTGGGCTTTTCGAGGTGGATGACGTTCATCACGTCCTCGACCGTGAGCGGCTCGAAGTAGAGCTTGTCGCTGCACGTGTAGTCCGTCGAGACGGTTTCGGGGTTGTTGTTGATGATGATGGCTTCGTAGCCCGCCTTGCGGATCGACCAGATCGCATGGACGGTCGAATAGTCGAACTCCACGCCCTGACCGATGCGGATCGGGCCCGAACCGAGCACGATGATCTTCTCGCGGTCGCTCACCAGCGACTCGTTCTCCTGCTCGTAGGTCGAGTAGAAATAGGGCACGTAGGAGGAGAACTCCGACGCGCAGGTATCGATCATCTTGTAGACGGGGAAAATCCCCAGCTTCTCGCGCAGGGCGTACATCTCGTGCTCGGTAGCGCCCCACAGCATCCCGATGTACTTGTCGCCGAAGCCCATGCGCTTGGCCTCGCGCAGCGTCGCCTCGTCGAAGGGGTGCGCCGCCACCGTGCGCTCCTTCTCGACGATGTTCTTGAACTTCTCCAGGAAGAACATGTCGATCTTGGTGTTGTTGTAGATGAGCGCCAGGTCGACGCCGTTGCGGATCAGCTGCGCGATGGCGTAGAGGCGGTCGTCGGTACCCTCCTTGATGTAGGTCAGCATCTCGTCGTCCGACATCGTGTCGAACTTCTTGTGGTAGATGTGGCAGACGCCCGTCTCGAGCGAGCGCACCGCTTTGAGCAGGCTCTCCTCCATCGTGCGGCCCACCGACATCACCTCGCCCGTGGCTTTCATCTGCGTGCCGAGTTTGTTCGACGCGTCGGAGAACTTGTCGAAGGGGAAACGCGCCACCTTCGTCACCACGTAGTCGAGCGCAGGCTCGAACGAGGCGGGAGTGTTGGCCAGCCGGATCTCGTCGAGCGTCAGCCCCATGGCCACCTTGGCCGTAACGCGGGCGATCGGATAGCCGCTCGCCTTCGACGCCAGCGCCGACGAGCGCGACACACGGGGGTTGACCTCGATCAGGTAGTATTTGAACGACAGCGGGTCGAGCGCGAACTGCACGTTGCAACCACCTTCGATTTTGAGCGCACGGATGATTTTGAGCGCACTGTCGCGCAACATCTGGAATTCGCGGTTGGTGAGCGTCTGGCACGGTGCCACCACGATCGAGTCGCCCGTATGGATACCCACCGGATCGATGTTCTCCATGCAACAGATCGAGATGGCCGTATCGTTGGCGTCGCGCATCACCTCGTATTCGATCTCCTTATACCCCTTGATGCTCTTTTCGACGAGCACCTGATGCACCGGCGAGAGGATCAGCGCGTTGCGCATCAGCTCCTCCAGCTCCTCGCGGTTGTCGGCGAAGCCGCCGCCCGTACCGCCCAGCGTGAAGGCCGGACGCAGCACCACCGGATAGCCGATCCGCTCGGCGGCGGCGATGCCCTCCTCCATGTTGTTGGCGATATGCGACGGCAGCACCGGTTCGCCCAGCCGCTCGCACAGCTCCTTGAACAGCTCGCGGTCTTCGGCCTGCTCGATGCTCTCGAACGACGTACCCAGAATCTCGACCTGGCACTCCTGCAACACGCCCTTCTTGGCCAGCTGCACGGCCAGATTCAGGCCCGTCTGGCCGCCCAGCCCCGGCACGATGGCATCGGGACGCTCGTAACGGATGATCTTGGCCACGTATTCGAGCGTCAGCGGCTCCATATAGACCTTGTCGGCGATATGCGTGTCGGTCATGATTGTCGCCGGATTGGAATTCACCAGGATCACCTCGTACCCCTCCTCTTTCAGCGCGAGGCAGGCCTGCGTCCCCGCATAGTCGAACTCGGCGGCCTGACCGATCACGATCGGCCCCGAGCCGATCACCATTACTTTCTTGATATCCGTTCTCTTAGGCATTTTTCCAATCCTCCATCATTTTAGTGAACTTATCGAACAAATAGGCGCTGTCCTGCGGCCCCGAAGCGCTCTCGGGATGATACTGCATCGAGAAGACCCCGTCCTTGTAGCAGGCGACGCCTTCGGCCGTACCGTCCAGCAGATTGACGTGCGTGAGCTCCAATCCCGTGCCTTCGAGCGACGCCACGTCGACGGCGAAACTGTGGTTCTGGCTCGTGATCTCGATCTTGCCCGTCTGGAGGTTCTTCACCGGATGGTTCGCGCCGCGGTGGCCGAACTTCATCTTGAAGGTCTTCGCTCCGTAGGCCAGCGAGATGAGCTGATGTCCCATGCAGATGCCGAAGATCGGCAGCCGCCCGCGCAGCCGGCGCACCAGTTCGATCACCCCCTGCACGTCATTCGGGTCGCCCGGGCCGTTCGAAAGCACCAGCCCGTCGGGACGGAACGCGAGAATCTGCTCCGCCGTAGCGTCGTAGGGCACCACCGTCACGTTGCATCCCACGCGGTTCAGCAGGCGGATGATGTTGTATTTGATGCCGCAGTCGACGGCCACCACGTCGTACTTGTGGTTGGGCACGCGCGACATCCACCGCTTGCGGCAACTCACGCGCGACACCATGTCGTGCGGCCACGGCGTCGCGGCCATGCGTGCGAGCGCCTCCTCGCGGGGCGTTTCGACCGAAGTAATCATCACCCGCTGGCTGCCCTCGTTGCGGATGATGCGTGTCAGCATCCGCGTGTCGACCCCCTCGATGCCGGGGATGGCGTGCTCCTCGAAGACCTCGCTGAGCGTCTTCGTGTAACGGAAATTCGAGGGCGAATCGTTGTACTCGCGCACGATCATGCCGCCGATGGTCGGGTTTTTCGTTTCGTAGTCTTCGTCGGTCATACCGTAGTTGCCGATCAGCGGGTAGGTCATCACGACCATCTGGTCCGTGTAGGACGGATCGGACATGATCTCCTGGTAACCGACCATCGAGGTGTTGAACACGATCTCGCAGATCGCCTCCTTGTCCGCCCCGAAGCCGTATCCGTAGAACTCCTGTCCGTTTTCCAGAACGATTTTCTTCGTATAAGGTTTCATATTCATAGTATTGTGTTATCTTTTCAAATCCCCGTTGCGATAGGCTTCGCGGCCCCCGACCAGCGTCAGCATCACCTCGCCCCGCACCGCCATTCCGGCGAAGGGGGTGCTGCGCCCCATCGACAGGAAGCGGTCGGGATCGACCGTCCCCGCCCGCTCGGTGTCCACCGCCGTCAGGTCGGCCGGCTCGCCCGCAGCGATCGTGCCGCCGCCGAGCGAGAAGATGCGGCGCGGCGCGACGGCCATCGCCTCCACCAGCCGCGCGAAGGAGATGATCCCCCGCCCGACGAGCGCCGTATTGAGCACCGCGAAGGCGCATTCCAACCCCACGACGCCCATGGCGCTGCCCGCCAGCCCGCGGGCTTTCTCGGCGGCGGTGTGGGGCGCATGGTCGGTAGCGATCACCTCGATCGTCCCGTCCTGCAAGCCGGCCACGAGCGCCTCGCGGTCGGCACGGCTGCGCAGCGGCGGGTTCATCTTGAAGCGTCCCTCCTCGCGCAGATCCTCGTCGCACAGCACCAGATAGTGCGGCGCCGTCTCGCAACTCACGGGCAGTCCGGCCGCTTTGGCACGGCGCACCAGCTCGACGCTCTCCTTCGTGGAGACGTGGCAGACATGGTAGCGGCACCCCGTCTCGGCCGCAAGCCGGATGTCGCGCTCGACCTGCCGCCACTCGCTCTCGGACGAGATGCCCCGATGACCGTGCGCGCGGCAATAGCCGCCGTCGTGGATATATCCCTTGTCGAGCAGGGCCTCGACCTCGCAGTGGGCGACCACGGGACGCCCCGTGCGGGCTACCCTGCGCATCGCTTCGCGCATGAGCGCCTCCTCCTGCACGCCGCGGCCGTCGTCCGAGAAGCCGACGACGTCGGGTGCCAGCGCGTCGAAATCGACCAGCTCGCCGCGCCCCTTCTGCCCGCGGGTGATGCAGCCGTAGGGAACGACCCGCACCGCGGCGTCGCGCCGGATCGCCTCCAACTCGACGGCCAGATGCTCCGGCGAATCGGGCGCAGGCGAAAGATTGGGCATCGGACAGACGGTCGTATAACCGCCGTGAGCAGCCGCGCGCGTTCCCGTGGCGATGGTCTCCTTGGCCGTAAAGCCGGGTTCGCGCAAGTGTACGTGCACATCGACCAGCCCCGGCAGGATCTTCATTCCTCCGAGCGGCACGACCTCGCACCCTTCGGCCGGCAACCCGAGCCCCACGGCCGCGATCCGGTCGCCGTCGACGAGCACGTCGGCCCGCACGAACCCTCCGTCACGCCACACTTCGGCGCCCTGCAACAATCTCTTCATCTGCGTACATAAAAAAAGAGTAACTGAAAAACAGTTACCCTTTAAATTGGAAAATAAGAAGCCCGCAAGTATCGTAATCCGACGGATTACCCTTCGTTCGCCGAAACGCGAAAGAGGCGGATATGTTCGGATGGTCTTTGTACATGGCTTCCCGATATCGGGGACAAAGGTACAACATTTTTTTCGGAATCCGCGACCGTCCCGACCATTTTTTACGAAATTTTCATCCGCCGCATTTTCTCCCTCAGCGCGCCGGTTCGATGCAGACGGCGCCGAACCGGCCGCGCCGGCCGAAGGTTTCGACCGCTTCGACGGGCAGCAGGTAATAATAGTACATCAGAACCTCCGCCTCCAACGAGAAGACGTTCGCCCGACACATCCGCAGCCACTCTCCGACATCCGACGGCATTCCGTCGATCACGACCAGCGGCGCACGGTCGGCATAGGTTCTCCCGACGACGAGCGGACGTCCGTCGATCGTCGCCGAATCGGTACGAATGTCGAGCGAACGGAGGATCAATCCGTCGATGAACTGGAAAACCCTGCCCGGTACTTCGATCCCGTCGAGCAAATAACGGGCGTCGTGCGGCAGCGAATGCCATAATCCGTCGGGAATGCGACCCGACCGGTCGATGCCACCGGCACGGCGCAGCGAATCGTATTCCGCACGCAGCGTATAGGTGCGGATATGCACTGCCTGCCTGCGCTGCCGTGCGCCTTCCAGACTCGTCGCACTCCACCTGTACCCCGCGACGTTACCTTGCAGATGCGGCCGCACGCCCTTGCGGCGGTCGCGTTCGACGAAGAATTTCAACAGTCGCACCCGTTCGCGCCGTGTCGTATCGGCAAGTCGCATACGACGGTTCTTGACCCGCACGCGGCGGACGTTCCACAATGTAACCCGCCCGTAAGCCTCTTCGCGGGTTACGCGGCGACGGTTGAGTTTGTAGGCGAACGGCCGCCCGGCAGCGGCCGGCAGAGTTTCCGCCGTCGCCGACGGCACGTCGGCCAGCGTATCGCGCCGTGCCTCGTCGAAACGCAGCACGACACCCTCCTCCTGCGGTCCTTGCCGCAGCGGCTCCTGTGCCGCAACCTCCCCGCCGCCAGCGACGAATCCCACCGTCATGATCCACCCGAAAATCCGATTACGCATAACTCTTCCGTTTTTGCAAAGATGAACTTTTCAAATCATAATTCAAACTTTTTCACGCTATTTTTCAAAACGAATATCCTCCCGCGACGCATACATGCGCCGCCGTCGGAAGACCAGCCGCAAAACAGGCTCCCGAGCTCCGCAACTGCGGAAACAGACCGACCGCGCGACGCCCGCCTCTACATGGAGGTCTTCAATATTGGAACACGATGAAAACCTCATTCCGGAGGAATCGAATGAAACAAGGGAAAAAGGCATTTATCGAACTTTTTCGGAGAACAAGGTGTTTGAAATATTCCGTGATATGGCATCCGATTACGGAAATCCGAAACCATCCCTTTTCGCATCGGAACATCTCAGTCCGCAATCGGAAGGAGGATGCGAGCGAACTGTTGCGAACAGAGCAGCGCTTCATTGCGGGTGGCACGGGCTGCGTCTTTCCGGCAAGGCCGAAAGACCCTAAGACAGCAACAACATGAAAAGGGATAATCCCGCAGAAATTCATGAAAACAAAAAACAGACAACCCTTTCAAGTTGTCTGCTTTGGTAGCGGGAGGAGGACTCGAACCTCCGACCTCCGGGTTATGAGCCCGACGAGCTGCCAACTGCTCTATCCCGCGATGTATCGTTCGATGCGGTGCCGCGGCACCCGATCTATCGCTTTTGTGAATGCAAAGATAAGGCAAATTTTCGAATCTGCCAAATAAAATCGCAACTTTCCCGTTCTCGCAGACCCTTTCGACTGCCGTACAGCCGTTTACGAACCGACCGCACGAGCGGGTATTCTCCGTATCTCCGCACTCTTCCGCCCGACAGCGGAAGAACGGCGGGCGACAGACAGACGAATGGCAGTCGGCCGTCCGGCGGGTCGTCAGGCTTTCAGGCCGGCGGACAGGCGGATTCAGCGAATCCGTTTGGCCACGATCTCGGCCAGATCGCACACCTCCGTCGTCGTGCCGCGCACGAGCGCCTTCTTGCACAGCGGGCAGGCCGTGACGATCGCATCGGCGCCCGTGGCCGTCAGTTCGTCGGCCACCGACGTGGCGATGCGCACCTGATCGCCGTCCGAAATGACCGTATTGGCCACCGACGACCCGCAGCAGAGCGCATCTTCGCGCGTATGCGCCGGTTCGAGCAGCGTGCCGACCGCCTCGATCACGCGGCGAGGTTCGTCGTAGATGCCGCTGCCGCGCCCCAGTTCGCAGGGGTCGTGATAGGCATAGCTCGCCGCACCGCGTTCCAGCCTCAGCCGGCCGGCGGACAGCAGTTCGAGGATATACTGCGAATGGTGGATGACACGGATACCGTCGAGCCGGTACTCCTCGCGGAAGACTTTCAGACAGATCGGGCACGAGGTGACGAGCGTGCGGATGCCGTGCCTGCGGAAGAGCTGCGTGTTGTACTCCATCATGCGGCGCGCCGAGTCGGTTTCGCCCGAAAGTTTGAGCGGCCGGCCGCAGCAGACCCCGCCGTTGCGGTCGGCCCACCACACCTCCTCGCCGGCAGCCGTGAAGATGCGCTCCATGGCCGTCATCGTGCGCGGCGTGAGCAGCGTCATGCAGCCCGCGAAATAGCCGACCTTCCCTTCGCCTTCCGAGCGGTCGAGTCTCTTGAAGTAGTCGTAGCGCCGTTCGTCGGGAGTGTTGCGCATCGTGTCGCGCGAATTGAGCCGCAGGGTGTTGAGATCGATCCCCACCGGACATTTCGCCTGGCAGCGGCCGCACATCAGGCAGTTCTGCGCCACTTCGCGCGTCAGCATCCCGTAGCGGCGGTCGCGCAGAAAGTAAACCGACTGCACGTCGTCGATGCCCAGCACGCTCTGCAACTGGCAGGGGTCGATGCAGATGCCGCACCGCGAGCAGGCTTCGATCTGGAAGCGGTCGGCCGACGACTCCTTCTCACGCGGGCGCACGCCGTAACGACGCAGGAAGATGAGCGGGATCTCGGTGAAGATATGCATGTAGCGCGAAAACGGCAGCGCGACGAAGAAGACGCCGAGCGCGATCGAATAGAACCACCACGCCCCCTGTTCGAGCACGACGAGCGTCGACCGGCCGAGATGCTCGGCCATGAACGCCCCCAGCCCTCCGGTCAGGAAGCCTCCCATGCCGTAGATGCCGCAGGTGATGCTTTCGGCCGCGAGCCGCGCCGGAAAGACGAACCACAGTGCCGTGAGGGCGATCCGGTCGCCCGGCACGTGTCGGGTCGTGCGGCGCATTCCCATCGCCCGCGAGCAGAAACGTTTGGCCCATGCCAGCGCCACGCCCGACAGGACGAAGAGCAGCAGCAAGTCCATCACGAAATCGAAGAAGGGCTTCTCGCGCAGCATCAGCGTCGGCGCGAAGTACTTGAAGAAGACATGTCCCTGCAACGGCACCCAGCGCAGGCCGAGGTAGGCCACCGTTTCGATCCACCCCACCACGATGAGCAGGAACCAGCCGAAGGCCAGCGACATGTGCATGTATCCCAGCAGCGGATTGACGCGGAAGATACGGCGATGGAGCAGGCATTCGCCGATCACCTCCCCGACGGCTCCGAGCGTCCGCGGCGTCGGGATGCCGAACAGCACCCGCTTCTTGTCCGCGCGCGGCAGTTCGGCGAACCACACGACGTATTTCCACGCGATGACGGCGGCCATCACCAGAGCGCCGACGAGAAACGGCAGGCAGAAGGGTGCGTAAAACTTCATCGTCAGAAATCCCCCAGTTTACGTTTGATGAGCATCACCACGCCGCGCGTGTTGATCCCCCGCGGGCAGGCCAGCCGGCACTTGCCGCACAACATGCATTTGTTCATCTCCTCGTAGGCACCCTCGTACTCGCCGCGCCGCACCAGCGTATGCACCTTGCGGAAGTTGAACGACGTCAGGTTGCCCGCCGTACAGAGCGCCGTGCAGGCCCCGCAGCCGATGCAGGTCTGCAACTCGGGCATCTCGCGCAGGATCTCGTCGCTCTTGCGCAGATTGTTGCGATCCAGATCGATCACGCGCGGCTTGTTGATGCCGAATCCGAAATTCACCGTCGCCATCGTCCTATGCACGTTTGAGATATTCCGCCGCACGGTCGGCCGCCACGACCGCCTCCGACAACGACTCGCCGATATTCTTGGGCGCAGTGACCGCTCCGGCGTAGAAGATTCCGTCGACGCCGCTCTCGACATTGTGAAGAAAGGCGTCGCGGGGCGCCAGAAACCCGCTCGGCTGCACGCCGAGCCCCGCTCCGGCCGCGAAACGGGCGTTCGACGCATTGCTGCGCATCCCGACGATGAGCACCAGCATGTCGACCGACATTTTCAGCGGACGCCCCGTGAGCGTGTCCTCGGCCTTGATCTGCACGCGGCCGTCGAGCGTCGGGCTGGCCTCCGAAATGCGGCCGCGCACAAAGTGGATGTTGAGCCGCTGCTGGGCGTCGCGGTACATCTCCTCGTAGCCGGGCCCGAACATGCGGATGTCCATATAGAAATTGAAGACGTCGGCCGCGGGGAACATCTCCTTGAGCTCCATGGCCTGTTTGACGCCCGTGATGCAGCACACCTTCGAGCAGTGGTGCTGGCAGACCTTCTCGTCGCGCGAACCGACGCAGTGCAGGAAGGCGATGCGGCGCGGCGCCGTGCCGTCCTTCAACGCCACGCGCCCCTCGTTGAGCATCCGCTCGATGTCGACGGTCGTGTAGACGTTGTCGTAGATGCCGTAACCGTACTCCTCCTTGATGCGGGCGTCGAAAAGGGTGAAGCCCGTAGCGACCACCACGGCGTCGGCTTCCAGCCGTTCGCCCGTCGAAAGCGTCACGCCGTCGCGCGCCACTTCCGCGACCTCGCACCGCGTGCGCACCTCGACGTCGCTGGCGGCGAGCCGACGGCGCAGTTCGTCCAGCACCTCGTGCGCCGGCGTGAACGAAGGAAAGAGTTTGTGCCAGCCCGTGAGTTTTCCGCCCAGGTCGGCGTCGCACTCCAACAGGAGCGCAGAGACGCCTCCGGCGGAGAGTTTCAATGCCGTCTGCATGCCGGCGATTCCCCCGCCGACGACGATTACGCGTTTTCCCATCACTGTTTGATATTGTAGACCGTATCCTGCGAACCGCAATTGACGATGGCGGAGGCGGGTTGTCCGATATATTTTCCGTTCATTCCCAGATATTTGGCTGCCGGATCGTATTCGATGCCCATCTTGTCCAGCAGCGGTTCGACGTCGACCTGGTGCATCTGCATCCCCAGCGCCCACGGATCGTAGCCGAGCACCAGTCCGGCCATCTCCTCATAGGTGAGCACCGGAATGCCGTGCCCGTTCTCGCCGTAGGTACGGCCCTCCATCTCGGCGATCGTATACTGCCACTTGTCGATGAACATCGCGCAGCCGGGACAGTTGGCCACGATGAAATCGGGCTTGTAGGGGGCCATGCTTTCGAGTTTCTTCTGCGTGTTGGCCACCGAATAGCCCCGGTTGGCCTGCACCAGATAGTTGCGGAACCCGAAGCCGCAGCAGTGGCGCCGCTCGGGATAGTCGACGCACTGGCCGCCCCACGACTCGACCATGCCGGAGAGCACGTAGGGGAACTCCGAACCGCCGACACCCGACTTGGGAAAGATCTTGGCGTAGTGGCAGCCGATATGCTCCACCACGCGCAGCGGCTCGCCCGTGAGCACATTCACCAGCCGGTGCCTGGCGCGTGCGGCGATGGCCTCGCGGTGGTGGAAGACGACGTCCGACGTGTGCGCCAGATTCTTGGGCTTGACCAGCGTGCGGCCCGTGGCCTTGTAGAGCGCCTCGCGCGCCCGCTCCTCGGTCTCGGGAAACTCCTCCCACGTGGCCAGTATCTCGGTGTAGATGCCGAACGAAGTGATGCACGACGAGATGAAGTTCTCGTAGCCCGCCTCGCCCATCAGCGCGAACTGCCGCGCCACGACGGTCATGATCGTCTCCAACGGCACGATATCGGCGTGATAGCCGATACCCGTGCAGGAGGTGTGGAGCGGATCGTCGAAGCAGTCGCGACCCAGATCGTCGTGCATGATATCCAAAAAAGCCTTCTCGCTGCCCGGGAAAAAGTTCTGCCGGATGCAGCTGCGCACGTAGTAATAGCGGTCGTCGGCGATCTCCTTCTGGTAATCTTGCCAATTTCTATTCATCCTCGTTCTGTGAATTGCGGGTGTATACATCCATGAAATAACGCTCGTCGGCACCGTCGTATCCCAACTCGCGCGCCTTGCGCTCGGAGCAGCGTTCGATGTTCTCGAAGAAGGCCGTACCGCCCGTTTCGTCGAAGATGCGGTGCAGCTCGCCGAGCGTGGCGTCGTCGATTCGGCGCACGGCGCCCGGCCCCGGACGGTCGTAGGTGGGGTTGAACTGGCAGTAGATTTCGCGGTCGTTGCGGTAGACCCAACTCCAGACCGGCCCCTGTTCGGGATGCAGGTCGGGAGCGACGAGCTTGGGCGTCACGCAATACCCCGTGCGCAGGATATTCTCGCCGATCGTGCGTTTGAGCGCGAGTTGCTGGCGCCCCTTCTCGCTCTCGACGAAAAAGCCCAGCTTTTGGGACAGCGTGCGCAGCGCCTGAATGACATATCCCGGCGTATTGCCGCGCGGACAGCGCGGACGACACGACATGCACTCGCCGCAGAACCAGATCGTGTCGCCCTTCAACAGACGCTCGATCTGCTCCTCGTCGCGCGTCTGGACGATCGCCACGATCTGGCGCGGATCGTAGTCGTAGAACTCGGCCGCAGGGCAGACTCCCGTACAGATCCCGCAGTTCATGCACGACTTCAACCCCTCGCGGAAGCGAACGTCCTCCATCAGCATTTCGAAATAACGACTCATAACCTACAACTTTGCATCAGGCAAAGTTACCGGTAACGTATCGGACGGGAAACAGTATAAATACCTATTTTCAAACGCCGTTGCGCCGGAACGGCCTCCTTCCCCGCATCCGGCGCACGCAACCGGAGAGAGGGGCGAACGGCCTTCCGCACACCGGACGCGGCGTTCCGAAGCGCAATTTTTCCGTTCCGGCCATGCAGTAAACCGGCATGCGCCTTGTTTTACTTAAAAAATTGAAAAATACGAACGTCGCCTGCCGACGGCTTCGTCATTTCCAAATTTTCAGAAAAACATGAAAACGAATTTCCGATTCCCGTCCGGAACCGGCTGCTCCGGACGCCTGCTGCACGGCGCGCTGCACACGCTCGCCGCCGCACTGCTGCTCTTCGCGGGGAGTGCCTGCGAAAACGAAGACCCCGATGTCTACACGCCGCCCGCCCCCGAGCCTCTCGCCCCGCTGACGCTCGTGCCGAACATGGATCCCCGCGTACAGAACGACATCGAAATCGAAGAAGAGACGACGGGTGTCTACCGCATCCATACTACCGGAGAAGATCCCTATTTCTGCACCGTTCCCTTCGACGGAAACGTCCCCGCCGACCTCAACGTACTGGCCTTCGAATATCAAACCGACCGTCGCACGGACCACATACAGCTCTTCTTCTGGACGGAAGTCGACGGCGAAGTGATTCCCGACGTCGAACGGACGATCGTCACCACGCCGTTCGAGGCCGCCGACACATGGAAGGAGTATAGCGTGCGCATCCGCAAATGCCGCGAAGAGTTCTTCTGGGGCGAAGCGGGCAACCTGCTGCGTATCGACTTCGGCACGGTGAAGGACGCCGACATCCGCCTGCGCAACCTGCGGCTGCGCGAAATGACCGACGCCGAACGTGCCGAAGACGCGGCCGAAAACGAGAACGACCAGAATGCATCGGTCTACGAGGAACGGCTCAAAGAGTACCTCCACGCATCGTACACGAGCAAAGTAGACCGCGTCGAGGCGACCGCCGACAAAATCCGCATCACGGGCAGCTATGCGGGCGAAGGGAGCTTCCTGCTCTACGAACTGCCGCCCTACGCCGACATCACCCGCATCGAGACCGCCTACCAGAAATACGCCACACCGCTCACGCAGAGTCCGTTCGACGTCACGCTCGACCGCATGGCCTCGCCCGAAGGATTTCCCTACGACCGGCTGCTGTCGCAATGGGCCGTCGTATGCCGCACGGCCGAGGGCGACCGCATCGTCTCGCACGGCCGCTACGCCGACGAAGTCGCCGCGCTGCGCAACCTGCCGCCCGTACCGATGCGGTCGAAGAAGGGACTGGGCGGATTCTACGCCGGCGACTACACGAGCGTCTGGACGACCTGGGCATCACCAGCGCCACGGTCAACGTCAGTCCGTTGCAATTCATGTACCTGTCGCCCGCAAAGGCCGGCATGGTCGAACACGCCTACTGCGGCGAAACCTACTATTTCGACACCGAAAAGCTCGATGCGCTCGACGCCACGCTCCGCGAAACCGCCGCACGCGACATTACCGTCGCGGCGATCCTGCTGGTCGATCCCGCCGCAGAGGCGCGCGACGCCGAACTCGGCGCCCTGCTGCAACACCCCGACTACACGCGGGGAACCTACACCATGCCCAACATGACCACCCCCAAGGCCGTGCGCGCCTACGCGGCGATGATCGATTTCCTCGCGCAGCGCTACTGCCGCGAGGACGACGCCTACGGCCGCATCGCGCACTGGATCGTCCACAACGAAGTCGACGGCGGCGTCGACTGGACCAACATGGGCGACGACAAGCTCGTTACGACCTATACGAACGCCTACGTCAAATCGATGCGCCTGTGCGCCTCGATCGTCCGCCAGTACGACGCCAACGCCGAATTCTTCGCCTCGTTCTCCCATTCGTGGAGCCGCGCTTCGAACCCGGGCTGGTATCCCGTGCGCGACATGGTCGGGCTGCTCGGCGATTTCAGTCGCGCGGAAGGCGACTTCCGCTGGGCGCTCGCCTGCCACAGTTACCCCGAGACGATCTCCGACCCCTGTACGTGGCGCGAACCGAATGCGACTTTCGCGATGAACACCCCCTTCGTCACGCTCAAAAATCTCGAAGTGCTCAGCAAATGGGCCCTGACGCCGGCCAACCTCTTCCGCGGCACGACGCGCCGCTCGGTATGGCTCTCCGAAGCGGGAACCAACTCCCCCACCTATGCCGAAGCCGATCTGCGCAACCAGTGCGCGGGCTTCGCCTACGGCTGGAAGAAAATCGCCGCCCTGCCCGGCATCGACGGCATCCAGTGGCACAACTGGTTCGACCACCGCAACGAGGGGACGCTGCGCATCGGCCTGCGCCGCTATCCCGACGACGCCGAAGATCCCGGCGGCAAGAAACCGATCTGGGAGACCTACCGCGACGCGGGCACCGACCGCGAGGAAGAGTCCTTCGCGCCCTTCCTCTCCGTCATCGGCATCCCCGACTGGAACATTCTGCAACCCGTCGCAGACTGAAACGGACGAAAAACGGCATCGGGGCGTTCGAGATTGCTCGAACGCCCCGATTATTTTATCTCTGATGCCTGCCCGTACAAACGGACAAGCCGAAAACAGGCCGGCTCACTCGGATAACCGGAACCGGTAAATCTCCGAATCGGAGCGGAACGCATAACAGTCGCCCGTCACCTCGTCGCAAGCGATCGACGTCACAGGAAAATCGAAGGTATAGACGTTGCGCAGAGTGCCGTCCCAACCGAATTCATGCAACTCGGGAGGCGCCGCCGCATCAGCCAGATAGAAAGCCAGCACACGGTCGGAAGTGGTCGTCATCGCGAGGTAATACCTGCGGCGCTGCGATTCATCCGTCTGCTCGACCTCCTCGGCCGTCACCGGACGGCGGCGCGTGGAAACGCTCACCAGACCGCTGCCGTCGCGGTTCCAGAAATTGACTTGATCGAGCAACGCACTGCCCTCCACGAACCGTTTTCCAGCGGCATCGGCGAAGATCGTCCCGCCCGCGATATTCGGAACGACGGCCGACTGGCGGCACAGGTCGTAGCGGTACACGACCTCCTGCGCACGGTAGTCATAGAGCACCGTCGCGACCTCCGTCCGGCCGATCAGCTTGCAGACGCACAGCGAGTCGTCGAGCCGCAGCGCATAAAACAAATTCCGGGTATCGGGAAACTGCCGGCGTAACTTTACGGCATCAAACAGTATCCGATCATCGATCACGGTCGTTCCCTCGCGCAGCGAACGGGAGATATTGAACCGGAACAGTTGCAAGTCCACGCCCCGTTTCGAGAAAAACCACATGCACACCCCCTCGGGAGTCGTTACGGGAGGGCCCGAAACATTGACATAAGTATACTCGTCCGGTCCGCGTCCGACACGGACGAACCGCCCCAGCAGACGCATGTCCCGCTTGTCGCAGACGGCGATCCGATAGTCGGGATCCATCATCGTGTAAGCCACGTAGAACGAGTCGGCGACATACCCGACGACGGCTCCCGGAATCTCGGCCGACAAAGGTTCGCAGACCAGCCGAATCGGCTCCGGCCGCTCTTCGCACCGGAACTCGCCCTTGTAAACATTCCCGTTCGAACCGCCGCAGGCGCAAAACAGCATGAATCCGACGGCCCACAGACCTCGACAAAATATATTCATCAATTTCAACATTGACTCCATGAACATCCGTTCAGCGGTGTTCCGAGATTATACATATATTCACAAGGATTGCATACCCATACACCTCCAGTACCATAATAATAAGGATTCTCGAGACAAGGCCGATTCCCGGATTCCCCACGAGACAACGCTTCAACATTTGCTTTCAACAAAGGAGAAACATCAGAAGAAGAACTGAACAGACAAAAAGCACCTGCTGCCAACAGAGCAACAACTGCACCTACAAAATAATTTTTTTCATAACATCTTATATTTAAGATTAGTAATCAATCTCAAATATAAAACAAAATCCATGTAAACGCAAATTATTATTGCATTTATCAAAAGTTCTTACAAAATTCAAGGGAAGGGCACAATCGAATCGCCCCTGAAACGCAGATTTACCGAATTCGGAATATCGGTTCACTCGTCCGCTCCGCTGCCGCCGTCAGTGCAACCGGATATTCCCATCGGCAGGATCGTTGGCGACGAACTCGCTGCTAAAACCGGTCGGCGTGACATCGACCACGTTGATGCCCGTCGAGGCCCCGTAGAGCGGATAGCTCGACGCTCCCGCGATAATCATCGGAATACCGGCCACCTCGGTCAGCCCCGTGATATGGGTGTGGCCGGCGAAGACCGCACGCACGCCGTATCTCTTCATCAGCGCGGCGTACTCCGTGCGGAAAGGTTCGTCGTAGGCCGATTTGTGCGTGACCCGGCTGTCGGGACTCAGAACGAGCGGGTGATGCGTGAAGACGAAGATGTGATTGCACTTGCGGTAGCGCTCCAACTGCTTCCCGAACCACTCCAACTGGGCGCGGGCATCGGCCGCCGCACGTTCGCTGTCGCAGACCATCGCATTGCTGTTCAGCCCGATGAATGCAGAACCGTTGTAGGAGAACGAGAAGCGGTCGTAACCGAATTCGTCGAGGTACTGCGCCAGGGCTTCGGCCCCGTACTTGGGAATGTCGTGGTTGCCCGGAATGTGGAACACGGGGATCGACGCATCGATCAGAGCGATGTTCTCACGGTAGGCCCGGGCCTGCTCGGCGCTCTTATGGTTGTGTATCAGGTCGCCCGTCACGATCACGAAGGCCGGTTTAAGCTCGTTGACACGTGCGACGGTCACTTTCAGATTGTCGACCGTCCACCGCCAGTCCTGCCCCTTGTCGCAGAAGCCCAGCTGCGGATCGGCGATCTGTACGAACGTGAAAGGCTCCTTCTTCGAGCCCTGTTTTTCGATCACGGGCTGCGCATCGGCCGCAAGCGACCACAGGCATCCCGCCAAAAGCAACAAAAACAACTTTTTCATCTTATTCGGTTTTAAGATTGAATTTCATTCTTCCATTTCCCGCTTCGGCAGAGCTCGAACCAAGTTCGGCTCTGCACTCGGCTTAATGAAATGGTTGATCTCTTTCGTCCATTTCTCACCTCGGCAGAGTCCGAACAAATCCGGCTTAACGAAAAAGGCTCTTCTCCCTACCGCTTCCGTTCGTAGGTCTCGAACGTGAAGGGATACTCGTACCGTTCGCCGCAGGGGAACGACTCGCTCCCGACGAGCCGCCACTCGGCGGCGTCCCACTTCGGAAAGCGTGTATCGCCCTCGTAGGCGCGGTGCACGCGCGTGAGGTAGAATCGGTCGGCCGCAGACAGCGCCTCGCCGTAGATCTGCGCGCCGCCGATGACGAACACCTCCTCCTCCGGCGGGAAGAGAGCGTATGCCTCGTCGAGCGAATGCACCGTCTGCGCACCGTCGAACGACAGTTCCCGCCGCGTGACGACGACGTTTTCCCGCCCCGGCAGCGGCCGGCCCAGCGACTCCCACGTCTTGCGGCCCATCACCACGGGATGCCCCGTCGTGATGCGTTTGAATCGGCGCAGATCCTCGGATATGTGCCACAGCAATCGGTTGTTATCCCCGATGACGCCGTTTTCAGCAACGGCTACGATAATCGAAATCATGTCAGTTTCAACTTTTAACGGTCGTTCCGGCGCCTCAGAACGACATGGGAGCCTTGATCGCCGGCCACGGGTCGTAGCCTTCGAGCGTAAAATCCTCGTAACGGAAATCGAAGATCGACCGCACGGCGGGGTTGAGCCGCATCGAAGGCAACTTGCGCGGCGTGCGCGACAACTGCTCGGCCACCTGCTCCATGTGGTTCAGGTAGAGGTGCGTATCGCCCAGCGTATGGACGAAATCACCCGGACGAAGGTCGCACACCTGCGCCATCATCAGCGTCAGCAGGGCGTAGGAGGCGATATTGAACGGCACGCCCAGAAACGTGTCGGCACTGCGCTGGTACAACTGGCACGACAACCGCCCGTCGGCCACATAGAACTGGAACAGTACGTGGCAGGGCGGCAGCGCCATGTCGTCGACCTCGGCGACATTCCACGCCGAGACGATGATTCGCCGCGACTCGGGATTGCGGCGGATCGTATCGACGGCCCGTGCGATCTGGTCGATCGCACTGCCGTCGGGCCGTCCCCAACTGCGCCACTGCCAGCCGTAGACGTGGTTGAGATCGCCGAAGCGGTAGCCCTCGACGGGCGACTCCCCGCCCGCGGCCGACAGGAACGTCTCGCGGTCGACGGGCAGCACGCCGTGGCGCACGCACAGTTCATTGTAATAGCGGTAGGCGTCGTTGTCCCAGATATGCACGCCGTTCTCGACCAGATAGCGGATGTTGGTATCGCCCCGCAGAAACCAGAGCAACTCGTGGATCACCCCTTTCAGGAAGACCTTCTTGGTGGTCAGCAGCGGGAATCCTTCGCCGAGGTCGAAACGCATCTGGTGGCCGAAGACGCTGCGCGTGCCGGTTCCCGTGCGGTCGCCCCGCACGACGCCTTCGTCGCAAATCCTGCGCAACAGATCGAGGTATTGTTTCATGACGTCACAGTCGTTTGAGTTCCAGCTTTCCGGCATCGTCCAGCACGGCACAGGCCGGAGCGTCCCACGCCCCGAGCAGCACGACCCGCAGGCCGTCAGCCGCATAGTCGCGCGCGTAGTGCATGTGGCCGAAGATATAGTAGTCGACCGGATCGATCCGCTGCCGGTCGCGGGCATAGGCGATCAACGGTTCGGTCACGCTCCGGTCGGACTCGCCGCCATGCGACTTGCGCGAACGACCGCTCCACCAGCGGCCGAACTTCACCGCCCAGTCGGGATGCACGCCCCACGAAAAGAGCCAGCGCAGCGGCCGCGACCGGAAAACACGATTCATGAAGCAGAGCCACGGCAGGTGGCCGACGTTGATATTGTCGCCGTGCGCCAGAAAGAGCCGCTTGCCGGCGAGCGTCACTACCTGCGGCTCGGTATGGATCTCCACGCCGCATTCGCGGTGCAGGTAGTCGCCCACCCACATGTCGTGGTTGCCGGTGAAGAAGACCACGCGCACGCCGCGGTCGGTCAGTTCGGCCAGTTTGCCCAGCGTGCGGACGAACCCCTGCGGCACGACCCGCCGGTATTCGAACCAGAAATCGAACAGGTCCCCGAGCAGGTAGATCGCCTCGGCATCGCGGGAAACGGCGTCGAGCCACGCCGTGAACCGACGCTCGGTGCACCGCGCCGTCGCCGGATCGCCGGCACCCAGATGAATATCCGAGGCGAAGTAGATCATCGCCCTTACAACAGTTTTTCGAGTTGCTGTTCGAGCGAAGTTCCGTAGAGATCTTTGGCGACGATGTCGCCCTTGCGGTCGATCAGGTAGTTGGCGGGCAGTTTGCGGACGTTGTAGATCGTCAGCGCGGGCGATGCTTCGCCGCGCAGGTCGCAGACCGAAATCCACGGCAGCGACTGCTCCTGCACCGTATTGATCCACATCGGTTTCGACGTCTCGACAGCCACCTGGTAGACCTCGAACCCGCTGTCGTGGTATTTCTCGTAAAGTTGTTTCAGGTCGGCGTTCAGCGCGTTGCTGTTACCCAGCGACGGCGACCAGAAGTCGATCAGCACGACATTGCCTTCGAGCGACGACAGCCGCACCTTCTTGCCGTACATGTCGGCGATTTCCAGATCGGGGAAGCCCGCTTCGGAGACCGTCGCCGAGAGGTTCTGCAACGCATCGAGGCGCGAAATCTCGGCATGGAGCGACGCCAGATAGGGCGACTGGGGATAGCGCTCTTCGAGCGCATCGGCCACCGTGCGGTAGTAGACGGCGTCGCCCTGCCCGTTGAAGAGGTAGCGGTCGCCGGGCAGGCGCTGCGAAAGCGCATAGACCGCCGCGATCGACGCCTTGTGTTCGACGATGAATGCGAGCTGCGCACGCTTGATGCGCAGGTATTCGTCCGAATAGGCTTTGGCAAGGCGTTTGAGCTCCTCCTCCGACTGGCCGTTGCGGGCATAGGCTGCGGCGATGTCGTTGAGCTTTTCGGCCCCCTCGACATAGGCGAGGTTGAATTCGCGCAGCAGCGACGACTCCTCGTTCCCCTCGACCGTATAGTTGCGGGCGAAACTGCCCGCCGAATTGATCGTCAGGCGGTCGCCGCCCTCGATCAGCACGGGCACGCTCTCGCCGTTGTAGGAGATCGTGTAAAGCGACGGGGTGGAGGGGACGTTCTTCAATTCGAACCGGTAGTTGCCCGCGTCGTCGAGCGACACCGAATCGATCAGGGGGGCCTTGCCGCCCGCCGAAAGCTGTTCGATGTAGACCTGCCGGGCGTCGGCCCCGACCAGGCGGCCCGAAATCTTCACCTTGGACGACTGGCAGGCGCCGAGCGTCGCCGCCGCCAGAATTCCCATCACTATCTTGCTTTTCTCCATTTTTTCGCACGTTTTCATTCAGCGCGGAGAGCGTGCCGCTCTTCCCGACGCAGGAAACACACAATATTCGGTTTCGGCGAACGAAGGAAAGACCGCGCGTACCGGGAACGTCGCCGTCCGCGGGAATATCCCGCACGAGGCCGTCCGCGCAACACGACGGGCCGAATCGCACCGTTCCCTATCCCGCTTCCGGCGGGATACGCCTGCCGCAACCGGATTTTCGTAACTACAAATATAACTTTTTTGCCTTATAACGCAAAATTATTTGGTCGAATTGTACGAACGGCCGTTTTTAACGTATCCCTGATGCTGCCCCTGGTGATTCTGCTGATAATTGCCCTGACGGGCACGCGGATTGTTACGGCCTTTCTGCACGGGACGTCCGCCGGTGCGCTGGGGGCCTTTTTGGGGGTGGGCCGTAAAGTGTTGTTTATAGTCGCTTCGGAGATTATTGATAGCAGCTTCGTCTATCGAAATGTTCCCGCCGGACATTTGTCTTATATCTTTTATGATCACCTCGTTGTTGGGGTGTTCCTGATTGTACTCGTAGCTCTTGGCACGCATGTAACGCGCCAGATTGTCGACCGTCCGGCTCACGTCGGGACTGCTTTTGCCGACCAGCGAACGGATCATCTCTCCCACATATTTCCCGTAATGCTTGAACAGGATGCGCCGCTGCGAATAGGGCATCCTCCGCGGTGCGACCGTCAGATCCTGACGCGAGGGACGCGGATAGGGAGAGTCCACATCCAACTGAAAATCAGACATGATAAAGAGGTGATCCCACAATTTGTGCGTGAAGTCGGCCGTATCGCGCAACAGCGGGTTCAGGTTGCCCATCACGGCGATGACGGCCTTGGCCTGCCGCGTCCGCTCGCGGCGGGCTTCGATTTCGAGCAGCGACGCGACCATCTCGTGGATATGGCGCCCGTACTCCGGCAGGAAAAGTTTGCAGCGGGTGTAATTATAATTCTTTTTCATAACGGAATTGATTCGCGCAGACCGTCCCGCAGCCGGAACATTGTTCCGTTCGGACCGAATACATCGAATTTTTAATGGTAAAAAAGGCTCTCCGCAAGCGTTTGCACCGAACTTACAGGAGTTTGACTCGCCTGAAAATTTTCACTAATTTGGCTACAAATGTAAACAAAAAATCGAGAGAAAACAGAATATTTATGACAAAAGTTTTAATTTTAGACCATTCAAAAAGTATGCGAAAGACGCTCGGCGAACGACTCGCATACGAAGGTTATGCCATCGAAGCCACGGACGACGTATCGGAGGCTTCCGAAATGTGTCGTCAAATGGCCTTCGACGTAGTCCTCACCGACGACAGCAGCAATGCTTCGCCGCTCGGAATTCCCTTTATCGTACTCGCGGGCGCGGGTGACAACCAGATTCAGCGCGCCGTCACCGCATTCCGCGACGGTGCGATGGACTTCCTGCAAATCCCCTCCGACATCAACCGTCTCTACGACACGCTGCGGCGTTACTCGGAAGAGGAGGCTCCGACACAGACGCCGCTCCCCAAACAACGCATGTCCGCACATGCGATGGGACGCGCCCGGCGCACGCGCGCCTCGTCCGTGCAGCCTATCATCGGCTCGTCGAACGCCATCGGCAACGTGCGGCAGGTCGTCGAACGGATCGCAGCCTTCGATACCCGTACCCTCATCACCGGCGAGAACGGGACCGGCAAGGAGCTGGTCGCCCGCTGGCTCCACGCCAAGAGCAGACGGGCTTCGGGCCCCTTCGTCGAAGTCAACTGCGCGGCCATTCCCTCGGAGCTGATCGAAAGCGAACTCTTCGGCCACGAACGCGGCGCCTTCACCTCGGCCATCAAACAGCGCAAGGGCAAGTTCGAACAGGCCACGGGCGGTACGCTCTTCATGGACGAGATCGGCGACATGTCGCTCGCGGCCCAGGCCAAAGTACTGCGCGCCCTCCAAGAGAACAAGATCTGCCGCGTGGGAAGCGACAAGGACATCGACGTCGACGTACGGGTGATCGCAGCCACCAACAAGAACCTGCGCGAGGAGATCGCCAAGGGGAATTTCCGCGAAGACCTCTACCACCGTCTCAGCGTCATCGTCATCCGCGTCCCGCCCCTGCGCGAACGCTCCTCCGACGTTCCCGAACTGACGCAGCACTTCGTCGACGAAATCTCGTCCCTCTACGGCATCCCGCCCAAGCCGATCGACTCCGATGCCATGGAGGCGCTCTCGGCGATGCGGTGGAGCGGCAATGTCCGCGAGCTGCGCAACGTAATCGAACGGCTCATCATCCTCAGCGGCGACACCATCACGATCGATGATGTACATAAATACTGCCAATCGTAACGCCGCCCGCACAAAACGGAAAACGGAATCTCTCGGAGATTCCGTTTTCCATTGATAACCAGCGATGAATCCGGCTCCGAAGAACCGACCGGAAAGATTACAACAGTCCGAGCAACTCCGCAGGGCGGTCTACGATGTGCCGGGCGCCGCTCTGCTCCAACTCGGCACGCGTGCGGAACCCCCACGTGACGCCCGCCGAACGGACGCCGGCGGCAGCGGCCGTCTGCATGTCCACCCCCGAATCGCCCACGTAGAGCACCTCGCCGGCGGCGACGCCCGTCGCAGTCAGGATCTCGCCGACGACCGCCGGATCGGGTTTGAGCGGCACGTCGGGACGCTGCCCCAGAACCACGTCGAAGCGGATGTCGGGGAAATAGCGGCCGATGAGCTTCTCGGTGCCGGCCTGGAACTTGTTCGACGCGACGGCCAGCCGCACGCCCCGCCGCTGCAACTCGGCCAGCAGTTCGGGAATTCCCTCGTAAGGGAGCGTATGTTCGTCGATATGCGCGAGATAATACGCCACGAAATCGCGCCGCACGGCGTCGACCGTGTAGGGCGTGCGCAGTGCTTCGGGAAGTGCGCGCTCCACGAGCCGCATGATGCCGTTGCCTACGAAACGACAGTAGTCTTCGTAACTGTGCTGCGGCAGTCCGCGCAGCGCCAGCACGGCGTTGCAACTGACGGCCAGATCGCCGATCGTGTTGAGCAGCGTTCCATCGAGATCGAAAATAGCGAGTCGGGTCATCGGATTCTCTGTTTATTTTGCAGCAAAAATACGCAAAGCGGGGGAACCGGACAACTCCCTCCCCCCCCGCATTTGTAGCTCCACCGCGACTCGAACGCGAATTTAGGGTTTAGGAAACCCTCGTTCTATCCCTTGAACTATGGAGCCTCGCAGCCCGCCCCGCAGTGCGGGCGGCCCCGAAAAAAAACGGAGCCCGGCCGTCGGACGGCAGGCTCCGCAAAGATAGCGTTTTTTCCGCAAAAACAACGGGCGGACTCAGAAATTGAATCCCACACCGAACGAAAGGACGTGGGCGTGGAGTTTGTAATTGCCCGAAAAGATCGATTCGAGCTTCGTGTTGTCCTGATAGCTGTAAATCGGATAGGAACCCGTCCGTTCGGGGTCGGCCGACGAAACGTAACAGTAAGCCACGTCGATCGAGACGTACTTGCGGGGACGGAAGCTCAGACCGGCCGTATAGGAGACCTTCGTCATCGAAGGCGTTTCGGGATTGAGGTAGTCGCTGCTCACGGGGCTTTCGTCAACGTACATACCCATGCGTGCCGTCAACCAGTCGCAGGCGCGGTACTGACCGCCGAACCGGAACGTGAGCGTATTGGAGTAGTTCTTCACCGAATAGATCGGGTCGATGCCCAGCTCCTTCTCGTTGAACTCCACGTTGAGCGCCTCGTAGGCCGACCAGCCGACCCATTGCAGATCGACGGCGAACTCCCACTTGGGTGCGGGGCGGAAGCTGACGCCCCACGTCACGGTCGTCGGCAGCGGCAGCTCGGCCGAGAAGGTTCCCCGATCCAGTCCGGGAATCACCTCGCTGCCGCCGGCCATCGTGCTCAGCGCGTTGAGCAGCGTAAGGTATTGCTGCGTCTCGGGCGAAACGTAGCTGAGCGCCGCACGGCCGCTGCCCACCTTCATATTCATGCGCGAACGCCACGACATGCCCAGCGACCACTCGGAATTGATATCCCACATGATGCCCGCATTGACGCCTACGGCCACATCGGCCGAGCCTTCGAGCCGTGCCGACACCAACGCTTCGCCGGCATGATTCGCCGCGAAATAACCGGCTCCGGCATTGGCCTGACCGATATATCCGTTCAAAGCGGCGATCTGAGCGGCGATCTCGGGCGTCGAGGGCAACTGCTCCAACTGATCGACCTGTGCCTGCAACTTGCTCGCTGCCAATTGAAGGCCTCCGGCTGCCGTGGCACTTCCCGTCGCGACGGGAAGCATCGAACGCGACAGATCGAAATTACCCCACGTGATCATCAGACCCGCACCGATCGACACCCGGTCGCAGAGCTTGAACGACACGGTCGGCTGCACGGTATAGGCCGCCAGATTGATCTCCTGCACCAGATTCGCACCGGGCCAGTCGTCGCCCCAGTTCATCGACGAGCCGTTGGGCGTGAAGAAACCCAAGCCGACGGCCCAGCGGTCGGAAGGTTTGTAGTTGAAATAGGCGTAGATCGGCGTCGACATCTTGTTGTCGGACTCCCACTCGGGACGGTTGCCCGAATAGAAACCGTTCTCCATCGTGGGCGAAGGGGTATAGGTACAATAGGAAAGGATTCCCGCAGCGCCGACCGACAGGTCGAATTTCGAATCCTGGAACGCCGTGGCAGCGGGGTTGAAGAAGATGGATTCCGAATTGAGTTTCATGGCCGTGCCGACATGGCCCATACCCGTCTGGCGGGTCGAGAGGTTGTTTACCTGATAGCCCTCGGCCCGAAGACCGGTCGCCGAGACGACGGCCACGAGAAGCGTCAAAAGTCTTTTCATTCGCACAAATTTTAAACCGTTACGCCCCGAAACGCGCTCCGTTCCGAGACAAAAATCCGGCGCAAAAGTAGGAATTAAATGCCGCGTCGACAAATTATTTGGTCGTTATTTCCGAAATTCTGGAATATAAGTAAACATTTGGCCGAAAAAGGAAACTCCGTTCTCCGGACTTTCCCGAAATCGGCAACGACTGTTCCGTACACAAAAAATGCTTATCCGTAAAAAAATCGGGACGGTGTTCCCGTCCCGAGAGCCGACTGTTCCGGCGCCCGATCACTTCCGTGAATAATATTCGACGAGCACCTCGCCGTCGCCTTCGTCGTAAATCCATTTCATCGTCGAGACGGTTATTTCGGTCAGACAAGTCTGTTCATTCACTCCGTCATCCGTCGTCAACACGCCCGACATTTCGTCATAAGAGTAGGTCCCGTCGTAATACTCCTCGGGCGGGAAATCGTAATAACGATAGGTTCCGTCTTCCCGAAAGATCGCAATCGCTTTGTCCTCCTCTTCCACGGCCGTGAAACTGTCGACCAGTTTCCCGTTCCGGTAATACTCGTTCCTCTGAAATACCCATTCGCCGACGATCGATCCGGACTCGTCGTTCGGTTCGTCTTTTTCATCGGAACAAGCTGCGGCCAAGCAGGCCAAAGCCCACAGGCTTGCAAAAAACAGTTTTTTCATCGTCGATCGTTATTTAAGTTTTTCATATATTTTTCCACCTCGAACAGCACCAATCCCCAGTCGTATCGGGCATAAAGCAAATATTCTACGGATATTCTTCTTACCGGTTTACCGGAATTTATATCCCATGAATGAATTCTGAAAATCCACGAGCGATTCCCGACAGTTCTATCAACAGATAAACCAAGACGCCCAACAACACGATCGAACAGACCGCTCCCAGATACAAAATAAATGGAATTTCTACTTTGACGTTCCGTTCGACCCGAGCTATCTCCAAGCCGTCTGCCGTCTGTTCCGGCGACTCGTCGAATCCACCTTTAACCAATCCGCATTTCGGACATACAGTCAATCCTTCCGGGACGAAATTCCCGCAGTTCTGACACTGCCAGTGCTCCTCCATTTCAATAATAGAATTCTTGCCGGCCAG
>ENA-UERK01000283-UERK01000283.1-human-gut-metagenome-genome-assembly--contig:-NODE-283-length-46898-cov-8.881720_pt1 | contig 46898 bp, 34 predicted proteins | sample MGYA00242957_ERZ507957 | MGnify/ENA primary metagenome ERZ507957 (study PRJEB26167, sample SAMN06115538) | human gut metagenome | host: Homo sapiens | place: China:Heilongjiang | collected 2015-11-06...
AAAGTAAAGTGCTGCAAAGGTAACACCAAGACATTGCACCCATCAAAAAAAGTGTACAATTTGTACACAAATATTTGTTTCCTCCCCGTCTGCCTACATGTAAAAGAGAGTGTGTGCTTTTACTGCCATCTTACACTTTTTGTGCGTAACAAGTTGATAATCAGCTATTTCAAGAGTGTAAGATGATTTCAAAGTATCTTACACTCCCCTGCACGCATCTTACACAGCCCACCCCGCTGCCTCGCAGTCGGTTTTGTCGTATGTGGTGGGGTTTACACCACAGGGACGTAGAAGAATCTGTCGGAGCGACAGACTTTTCTGCTCCCCTATGCCGTAATATTCTCCTCCCGTGCTTGTGCCGTGTGGCAGCGTGCAGGTTGTGTAGGTTGCGTGTAGGTGGATTTGGTAGTATCTTACACTAAGTAAAATGTTGATAATCAATAAGTTGTAGTGTATTAGTGTAAGATGCAAGATACTCGGTGTGTAAGTTATTGTAATATGGTAAAAGGTACCAAGTACCACTTTTTCGTCGTGTACCTTTTTAATTTATTGCTTTTCGGTGAAACGCAAGCACTAATCGCTACCACTAATGGGGGCGTCGCGTCTCGCGTCGGGAAAATAAAATGGAAAGGCACCCCCCACTAAATAACTGCTGCACTATCACCGACGCGGGACGCGTCGCCCCCATTAGAGCGCAATTCCCTGGCACAACAGTCCTTTACATGGCTTCAAATTCGCTTTATAACCTGTCAATCTGATAGAAAACGCAAGCTCTAATGGGGCGACGCGTCTCGCGTCGGGCATTTTTCAGCAGCCTCGTCCCGCGGAGAAATGCAATGCTCATACGCAAAATAAAGACTCACAGACAGCGCTAATTACACGCTTGTCTGTGAGCCTTTGCCTTAAATTCCGACGCGAGACGCGTCGCCCCCATTAGTGGTAGCGTCTCGTGCTTGCGTTTGGTGCTTGAGTCCGTTCACGTGTTCACGTCTTGCCGGACAGCATCAAGTCTTATACCAAATGCTTGATATTCTCTTCGCGGTCGCCAGGCAGCAAGTCAATCACCGGCACCTCAATCATGGTGTAGCAACCAGGACGCTGCTGCATGGTGGCACGGGCCACACACACGAGCACCTGACCCGTAAGGGCGGGATTGTTGATACGCATCACAAAGTCGAAGAGCTGGTTCTGTGTGGTACCGCTCACACCCTTGCGGGTGAGGTGCACACCATGGCCCATATCAATAACATAGTCAACCGAAGGCACGAGGTTGACATGCGTCTCGTCTGATGCAAAATAGGGGTCGGCCTTGATGGCAGCAGCCACCTTGTCAAAGTCGTAACCGTCCTCAATTTCGATGTACACCATGCGGCGGTGAATGCCCTGGCCCGTAGGAATGGTCATTGAAAGCGCCTTTTTCACACCCTCAACAGCCTTGACAGCCACAGTGTGGCCCATCGACATGCCCGGACCAAAGTTGGTGTAGGTGATGCCCTTGGGGGCAATGGCCTGCAGCAGTGTGCGTACTACCGAGTCAGAACCCGGGTCCCAACCTGCCGAGATGATGCTCACTGCACCATGCTCCTTGGCCACAGCGTCGAGCGAACGGCGGAGGTCAACAATCTGTGTGTGAATGTCGAAACTGTCGACAGTGTTGATGCCGAGCGAAAGGATATCCTTGGCGTAAGCCTCAACGCTGCGTGTGGGAGTGGCAAGCACAGCCACGTCCACGTCCTTGAGTTCGCGAATATCCTTTACCACATCATATTTCTTCAACTCCTCAGGACAATTCTCAGCACCTTTGCGGCGAACGATACCTGCCACTTCAAAATCGGGAGCAGCCTCAAGGGCTTGCAGAGTGTAGTGGCCAATATTGCCATAGCCTACTACGGCTGCACGTATTTTCTTCATTTTGTCAGTTATTATGTTTTGTATTTGTAAAAAGCACCACAAAGATACGTGTTTTTTAGAGTAATGCCACGGCAACAGTCTGTTTTTTGGCTTATTGTTAGCAAATTGCACACTTCGCCATTTGTGCACACCGGCGAGCGCGCTACCCCACCACAATATTCACACCGTCGAAAGTTATCTTGCCTTCGTGCTGCAAACGGGCAAGGGCCTGAAGCAACACGCCATGCGCAAAGCCCGACTCCTTGAAATAGGCCAGCGGATAGGTGCGTCCAGCCTCAACCACGGTCATGACATGATGCGCAGCCTCGTCCACCTGTTGCGACTGCGGCATGGAGGCCGTCTCCTCCTCGCGCGCTATGCACACATCGCAATAGCCGCAATCGGGCCCGTCGTCGTCAAAGTAGTGGAGCAGAAAGCGGCTGCGGCACATGTCGGTCTCGGTAAAGTAGCGTATCATGGCATCAATTCGCGTGCGGTACTGGTCGCGGCGCACCTCGTAGATGTCGGGCATAATTTGCACTTGGTCAGCATCGATGCGGCGGCAAGTGTAGGTTATTTGCGGCGTATCCTTGTGTGGCACATAATTCAGCACGCGCAGTTGGGTGAGGTGGCGCAAGTGGTTGTACACCTGCTCACGCGTCATGCCACACTTTTCGGCCAGGCGTTCCTCGTCAACGGGCACATAGTCGGCAAAAATGCCACAGGTGTTGCGCATGATAATATTGAGCACGCGCTCCTCGTCAGAGTTGAGGTAATCGATGCCATAAAGTTCGTCGCGCCGCACAAGGAAGATGACGCGCGAGGAGTTTTCGTCCTCCAGACTGAAATGTATGTACCCGGCCTGTGTGAGCAGATTAAGCGCACTGACCAGCAACACGGGAAAATGTTTGAACACGTGGCAGAAGCGTTCCATGTTGAAGTCGAAAGTGCGCCCCTCGGCCTCGCCTTCGGCTATTTGGAAAAACGAGGCCAAATCGGCATACACGCGCCGTATGTATGTGCGGTCGGGAAATGCCTGTGTCAAGTGCATTGACAGGCGTTTGGCATCTTCGCCATCGGTCAGCAGCACGCCGTAGGCCACTTGTCCGTCGCGTCCGCCGCGTCCGGCCTCCTGAAAGTAAGCCTCGAGCGAGTCGGGCACGTCCATGTGCACCACCAACCGCACATCGGGCTTGTCAATGCCCATGCCAAAGGCGTTGGTGGCCACCATCACCCTCACCTGGTCGCGCTGCCACGCCTGCTGGCGCGTGTCCTTGTCGAGCGAGGTGAGTCCGGCATGATAGTGCAGGGCCGTGATGCCAGCCTCGTTGAGTTTGTCGGCCACCTCGCGGGTGCCGTTGCGCGAGCGGGTGTACACAATGGCCGACCCGTCTACACACTGCAAGATGTGCAGCAATTCGGCAAACTTATCGCCCGTAGGGCGCACAATGTAGTGCAGGTTGGGACGTGCAAAACTCATTTTATACACCTGCCCGTCCACGAAAGCCAACTTTTGCTGAATGTCGTCCACCACCATGCGGGTGGCTGTGGCAGTCAGAGCCAGCACGGGCACTCCGGGCAACAGCTTGCGCACCTCGGCTATGCGCAAATAGTGCGGACGGAAGTCGTAGCCCCACTGCGATATGCAGTGTGCCTCGTCCACCGTGATAAGGCACACCTTCATGCGGCGCACCTTGTTCATGAATATTTCGGTGGACAGGCGTTCGGGCGAGACGTACAAAAACTTGTAAGCGCCAAATATGGCATTGTCAAGATGCTGCACCACCTCGCTGCGCGTCTGTCCCGAATAGATGGCAGCGGCCATAATGCCGCGCTGCCGCAGGTTCTGCACCTGGTCCTTCATCAAGGCTATGAGCGGGGTTACCACCAGGCACAGCCCCTCCATGGCCATGGTTGGCACCTGGAAGGTGATGCTCTTGCCGCCCCCTGTGGGCATGAGTCCTAATGTGTCGTGGCCCGAAGCTATGCTGTTGATGATGTCGAGTTGTATGCCACGAAAACTGTCGTAGCCCCAATATTGGCGTAAAATGGCAATCCACTCCGCGCCGCGCCCCTCTGCAGTGGGCGTTACGGGAGTGGATTGTTTGTTACTTGTTGTCATGATAATGTGGCAATGTGTTAATATGACGCGTCTGCGAGCAAAGCGAGCGCATCATTGACAGGGCCTGATATCGTCAATCTGCAGTTGCACCTCGCCGCGCTTGTGGGTATTTTCCTCAATCGTATAGCAAATATCGAAAGCACGTTTGGTTTTAATATAGCGCGCTTGCGAACTCTGTCCGAAGGCAATGCCATTCATTACATTGTTGCTCTTGTTGTCCACCAATTCGAGTTTGATGTGTTCCTGTCCGCGGCCCACCACCTTGCTTGTGCCATAATCGTAAACACGCTTGGTGCAAAAGATGGGCTTGGCATTGCCCGGCCCGAAGGGCGCAAACTTGCGCAACTGCTGGTAAAAGCGGAAGGTGACGTCCTTAAAGTCGAGCACGGCATCAATGTCGAGGCTCGCCTCAGTCTGCTCATCGAGTATGTGTGCAGCCACGTACGCCTCAAAGCGCCGGCTGAACTCCTCAACGTGTTCAACGGGCAAGGTGAGTCCGGCAGCATAGGTGTGGCCGCCAAAGTTTTCGAGCAAATCCTCGCAACTCTGCACAGCCTTGTACACATCAAAGCCTGACACCGAGCGGGCCGACCCCGTGGCCATGCCCTCAGAGCGCGTCAGCACCACGGCCGGACGATAGTATTGTTCCGTCAGACGCGAGGCCACAATGCCTATCACGCCCTTGTGCCACGCCTCGTTGTAGATAACGATGCTGCGGCGGTTGTCAAGTTCGGGCAGGTCCTTCACCTGCTCCACGGCCTCCTCTGTCATCTGCTTGTCAAGGTCCTTGCGAGCCTCGTTGTACAGGTTGATGCGTCCGGCCTTTTCGAGCGCAGCCTGAAAGTCCTTTTCCACGAGCAGTTCCACAGCCTCCTTGCCGTTCTGCATACGTCCCGAAGCATTGATGCGCGGCCCTATCTTAAAGATGATATCGTTCATCGTCAGCTCGCGATCAGCCAGTCCGCACACCTCGATAATGGCCTGCAGACCAATGCTGGGGTTAGAGTTCAGACACCGCAGCCCATGATAAGCCAACACACGGTTTTCGCCCATCACCGGCACAATGTCCGATGCGATGCTCACGGCGCAAAGGTCGAGCAAGGCCATAAGTTTGTTAAACTCTATGCCATTGCTGGCAGCAAAGGCCTGCATGAATTTGAAGCCCACGCCACACCCCGAAAGGTGTGTGTCGGGATAGTGGTTGTCGGTGCGCTTGGGGTTGAGTATGGCCACCGCGCACGGCAGCTGGGCGTCGGGCACATGGTGGTCGCAAATGATAAAGTCGATGCCCAGGCTCTTGGCATAAGCTATCTCGTCAATAGCCTTGATGCCACAGTCGAGCACCACAATCAGCCCCACCCCCGTTTGGGCGGCAAAGTCGATGCCTTTCTTTGATATGCCATACCCCTCCTCGTAGCGGTCGGGTATGTAGTAGTCGATGTTAGAGTAGTATTGTTGCAAAAACTTGTACACAAGCGCCACAGCCGTACAGCCGTCCACATCGTAGTCGCCATACACGAGTATGCGCTCCTTGCGCCCCATAGCCAAATTTAAGCGGTCCACCGCCACCTGCATGTCGTCCATCATAAATGGGTCGTGCAATTCGGTGAGCTGCGGCCGGAAAAAGTGGCGTGCCTCCGCCTCGGTGCGTATGCCGCGATCGAAGAGCAGTTTGCCCAAGGCCGGGTGAATGCCCACCTGGCGGGCAAGCTCTTCCTCGGCAGCCGCTGTGGCCGGGTCGGGAGCCTCGTAGTTCCATTTGTAGTTCATGCTTATATGTCATTTTTTATTTTGCTGAGTGTAGAAACGTGGCACGCGCCACTGGCTGCAGCCCGGCTAAATTGCCCAATCCGGCTGCTTGGCACGTGCTATATGTTGATGCGGGGGCGCACGCCGTGGTGTTCGGCCACGGGCCATTGGCCCCTACTTGTCCAATTTAGCAAGCTAAGGTAATAAGAAAATGTGACATACGGAGTAAGATTGGGCCAAGATGTTGGGCAGACGTTCAATTATGTGTAATTTTGCACCTAAATACCCGTTGGAGGGACCGTCAGCCTGCCACCCATTCTCTTGCCAGGCTGACACGACCAAACAAAAGCGTCACCGCCAACGCACATCATTCACTCTCAATTCAAAATAAAGCCAATGGTTTCAGTTGATGGACTTGCCGTAGAGTTTGGCGGCACCACCCTGTTCAGTGACATATCATTCGTTATCAACGACAACGACCGCATAGCCCTGATGGGCAAAAACGGTGCGGGCAAAAGCACCTTGCTCAAGATTTTGGCCGGTGTGCGCAAACCCACACGTGGCTCGGTGTCGGCCCCCAAAGACACTGTGATAGCCTACCTGCCGCAGCACCTCATGACCGAGGACGGGCGCACCGTGTTTGAAGAGGCAAGCCAGGCCTTTGCCCACCTGCACGAAATGCAGGCTCACCTTGACGACCTTAACCGCCAACTGACCGAACGCACCGACTATGAGAGTGAGGACTACATGGCACTGATTGAGGAGGTGGCTACGCTGAGCGAAAAGTTCTATGCCATTGACATGACGCACTTTGAGGAGGACGTGGAAAAGACACTGCTCGGTTTGGGCTTTGAGCGCAGCGACTTTGACAGGCAAACGAGCGAATTTTCGGGCGGCTGGCGCATGCGCATCGAACTGGCCAAGATGTTGCTGCAAAACCCCGACGTGCTGCTGCTTGACGAACCTACCAACCACCTCGACATTGAGTCGATCGGCTGGCTCGAGGACTTCCTTATCAACAACGGCAAGGCGGTGGTGGTAATCAGCCACGACCGCAAGTTTGTGGACAACATCACCACACGCACCATCGAGGTGACCATGGGGCGCATCTACGACTACAAGGTGAACTACTCGCACTACCTGCAGCTGCGTGCCGAACGGCGCGAGCAGCAAATGAAGCAGTACGAGGAGCAGCAAAAGATGATACAGGAGACCAAGGACTTTATTGAACGCTTCAAAGGCACGTATTCAAAGACTTTCCAGGTGCAGAGCCGCGTCAAAATGCTTGAAAAGCTCGAACTGGTTGAGGTGGACGAAATGGACACCTCGGCCCTGCGCCTCAAATTTCCGCCCGCCCCGCGCAGCGGCCAGTATCCCGTGACGGCCGACATGGTGGGCAAGGCCTTCGACGGCAAACAAATATTCAAAAATGCCTCGTTCACCATCAAGCGCGGCGACAAAGTGGCCTTTGTGGGCCGCAACGGCGAGGGTAAGTCTACCATGGTCAAGTGCATCATGGGACAACTCGGACACGAGGGCACACTCACCCTGGGGCACAACGTGCAGATTGGCTACTTTGCACAAAACCAGGCTTCGCTGCTCGATGGCGAGCTCACCGTGTTCCAAACCATCGACGATGTGGCCAAGGGCGAGGTGCGCAACAAAATACGCGACCTGCTCGGCGCCTTTATGTTTGGCGGCGAGGCAAGCACCAAAAAGGTGAAGGTGCTGTCGGGCGGCGAACGCACCCGACTGGCGTTGCTCAAGCTGCTGCTCGAACCCGTCAACTTGCTCATTCTTGACGAACCTACCAACCACCTCGACCTGCGCACCAAGGACGTGCTGAAACAGGCTTTGGCCGACTTTGACGGCACGCTCATCTGTGTGAGCCACGACCGCGACTTCCTCGACGGTCTGATCACACGCGTATATGAGTTTGGCGGCGGACAAGTGCGCGAGCATTTGTGCGGCATTTACGAGTTTTTGGAGAAGAAGAAAATGGCCGAACTGGCCGACTTGGAACGCAAGTGACAATGACTGGCAACAACCTGATATTTTACTTTTCGGCCACGGGCAACAGCCGCCACGTGGCCCAATGCCTGCAAATGGCCAACGGCGGCATACTGGTGCCGATGGACACCTGCTTGCTTGAGGGGCAGCACAAATTCAGCGTGGACGAAGCGTGCAGCGTGGGCTTTGTTTTCCCCGTCTACTTTTGGGGACTGCCCACCATCGTGGCTGATTTTATAGCAGCCCTGCAACTCGACGGCACACCGCAATATACCTATGGTGTGACTACCTACGGCACTTCGATGGGCGAGGTGCGCCACCAACTGCGCAAGTCTCTCGGGCTGAAGGGCATGGGGCTCGACGGACTCTTCGGGGTGCGCATGGTAGATGTGTGGACGCCCATGTTCGATGTGTCGGACCACGACAAATGCCTTAAACGCACACAAAAGGCCGAGGCACAAATTGACAAGGTGGCTCTGCAGATAGAGCACCATGAAGTTGGTTCCCGCCACTGGACAGAGTTGCCGCACCTGCTGGCCCAGCTTGAATACCGCCTCTACCCCAAGGCACGCCAAACGCGCCACTTTAGTGTGATGGACGACCGCTGCACGGGCTGTGGCTTGTGTGCGCGCAAATGCCCTACCAAGGCGATAGCCATGAACAGCCACAAACGCCCATTTTGGCAAAAGAGCGAATGCGCAGCCTGCCTGCGTTGTCTGCACCACTGCCCCCACTTTGCCATACAATATGGCAAGCACACCGCCACGCACGGGCAGTATGTACACCCGTCCGAAATATACAATGCGTGATGGGCACCGGCATTATCGACATATTAGAATTAGTAAAACAAGTTGACGGGGTGACGGGGCTGCTGAAAAATACCCCGACGCGAGACGCGTCGCCCCCATTAGAGATAGCGTTTGGTGGTAGTATTTGGTGCTTGAAGAAACGCAAGCACTAATGGGGGCGACGCGTCCCGCGTCTGGCTAATTTTCAGCAGCCTCATCACCCCGTCAACACGTCAACCAATAATTCCGCCTTCGAGCCACATTAACATGAAGCAGCGCGACAATTACATATTTCTGACACAAGCCCCCGTTCACAAAGTGATACTCACCATGGCCGTGCCCACCATCATATCGATGTTGGTGACAAGTTTCTACAACATGGCCGACACCTTCTTTGTGAGCAAAATCAACACACAATGCACCGCGGCAGTGGGCATTGTGTTCTCCATCATGTCGGTAATTCAGGCGATAGGCTTCTTCTTTGGTCACGGCTCGGGCAACTTCATGTCGCGCAAACTGGGGGCACGCCAGCTTGCTGAGGCACGCACCATGTCGGCCACCGGGTTCACCTACAGTCTGTCGTTTGGTGTGCTCATAGCCATCGCAGGCCATCTGCTGCTCACCGACCTGGCCGTATGGCTGGGCTCCACACCCACCATTCTGCCGTATGCCAAGCAATATTTGGGCATTGTGCTGCTCGGAGCGCCCTTTATGACGGCATCGCTCACCATGAACAATCAAATGCGCTTTCAGGGCAATGCGGCCTATGCCATGTACGGCATACTGACTGGCGCCGTGCTGAATGTGGCACTCGACGCCCTGCTGATATTTGGTTTCGGCATGGGCATTGCCGGAGCTGCATGGGCCACCGTCATCAGCCAAGGTTGCAGCTTTGGCATACTGCTGTACATGACACGCAAAAATGGCGGCATACGCATCAACCTGCGACATTTCACCCCAAAACTTTCATACGTCAAGGAGATTATTTTTGGCGGCACGCCCTCACTCTCACGCCAGGGCCTGGCCGCCATTTCTACCATCGCGCTCAACCTTTCGGCCGGTGTGTATGGCGATGCCGCCATTGCCGGCATGAGCATTGTCACAAGGTTCTGTTTCTTCATCTTTGCCATTATCATCGGACTGGGCCAGGGCTTTCAGCCCCTGTGCGGCTTTTGCTATGGCGCCAAGCTCTACGCCCGCGTCAAGGAGGGCTTTACCTACTGCATTAAAATCGGCACATGCTTTCTTGCCGTGTGCGCCATTGCGGGTTTTGCCTTTGCCCCCGACATTGTGGCCATGTTCCGCCACGACCCCGAGGTGGTGGCAGTGGGCTCAGCGGCCATGCGGTGGCAAATGGTCACCTTTGTGCTACTGCCCACCATCGGCCTGACCAACATGCTGATGCAAACCATACGCAAGCCCATACGCGCCAACCTGGTGGCAGTAGCTCGCAGCGGACTTTTCTTTATTCCCCTTGTCATCGTTTTGCCACGCTACTTCGGGCTGACGGGGGTTGAAATGTGCCAGGCGTGCAGCGACGTGTGCTCATTTGCCATCTGCGTGCCCATAGCATGGACTGCCTTCGGGGAGATGAAACGCGAACTGGCGCAACGCTGAGCCGACACCAACCACATACTGGCGCACCACATTGGAGCCGCTTTATCACATCTTTTTTGTACATTTGCGCAGACAACAACACAAAAATGAATTATCTGACCCGCTTATTGCTCATAACGGCCATAACCTTTGCCACAACACTAAAGGCCACGGCACAAATCGACTCGCTTATTTACAACACCGACAGCCCGACCATCGTGGCTGACGAGCGCAACGAGCTGCGCATCAACATAGACGGCATGGCCTTTTTCCGCGACAACGAATATAACACCAAGGACGCGGTGAAGGGCTACACGCTGCCGGGCGTGTGGCTGCAGCCCAGCGTGAGCTACCAGCCCCTGCGCAACCTCAAACTGGAGCTGGGGGCCTACATGATACACTTTTGGGGAGCCAACCGCTACCCTAACGCTAACTATACCAACCTTGAACGCGCCGAGGCACAAAACACTACCAAAGCCTTTCACTGTGTGCCGGTGTTCAGAGCCAACATGCAGCTTACGCCAAATGTCAACGTCGTGCTTGGCTCACTGTATGGCAAAACGGCACACGGGCTGGCCGAACCGCTCTACAACGACGAGATGAACATCAGTTCCGACCCCGAAACGGGGGTGCAGGTGCTATGGCACAACTCGTGGCTGCACTTTGACACGTGGGTTAACTGGCAGGACTTTATATTTAAGAATGACGACAATCAGGAGCGCTTTGTCTACGGCTTGTCGGCCCGTTTCAACCCATCGCGCAAGGCTGCACGCTGCCAATGGTACTTGCCCGTACAACTGCTCATGCAGCACATTGGCGGCGAGGTGAACACCGAGGCACCCGACCGCATGATTAAGACATGGCTCAACGCTGCGGCTGGCGTGGGACTGAATGTGCCTCTGCGCACCAAACTGCCCGTAACCCTGGGTGGCGAGGTGTTGGGCGCATACTTCAGCCAGCAAAGCGGCACGGTGTTGCCCTACAACAGTGGTCAGGGCTTGCTCGGACGCGTACAAGCCCGCGTGTGGCACTTCGGACTGTCGGCCGGCTACTGGTGGGCGCACAAGTATATTCCGGTGTATGGCAGTCCGCTATTCAGCGCCATGAGCACAAGCGCCGAGGGGGTGACACTGCACAACCCGCGCATGCTCATGCTGCGGGCCGAATACGCCCAACAGCTGGGGCGCGGATTTGCCTGGGGCGTGCGCCTCGACTATAATGTGCACAACGCAAGCAGCATCACCCGCAAAACGGAGAATATGATTGAAACAGGACGCCGTACCACCGACTTTGCAGCGGGCATATACCTGCGACTGTCGCCAAGTTTCCTTATCAAAAAGTTCAAGACGGAGCAATCGCACTAAAAGCACGTTCTAAAAAAACGGCATGACAAGTGCCGCAGACTCAAAAGTTTTTATTACTTTCGCACTGATTTCGACATACGGCTACTACACGCGATACTAAACTAACCGCTGCAGCAAAATGCCAGGGTATGACGACTTTTATATTAACAAACACAGAAATGGACGCAAATAATACAAACAAAACACACGAGGGACTGGCCCAAGGCATGTCTAACATTTACGACGAAGTTAGCACATCGGTTGCCTCAGCCATCAAACAAGACTTAGTTGAACACTTTGGCAAGGGACTTTACTACCACCTCAAAAATGGCGAAAAGCCCATCAACGCCGAGCAGCAGGCTTACATAGCCGAAACATTTGCCAAACACGGTGTGACAACCTCGCCCGTTTACGACAAGATGCTGTAACGACAACACTATACATCACCCCCTACACACTATATCACAATGATGCAAAACGTCCCGGCTCACACTTTTGCGAGCCGGGACGCTTTGCATTATCTCGTCATAAATTATATTTACTGCTGTCCGGACGCATGTTTACGTTTGGGCGGACACAAATATAAAACTATACGGTCTGTATGGGAAGCTTGCAAAAGGACAAACTATTCACCATCAGTGTTTGTCCAGTTGTCACTACACCATGCTTTCGAGTTCGAGAGTTGGGGCTTGTCTGACTTTGTATTTTCAAAAGTCAACTTTGGTGAGATGTTGTTGAGAATGTTGCTTCCCATTTCAAAACGAATGGCATTCGACGCGGGGGCGAGATACTTCTTTTTCATTTGACTTCTGTAAGGCTCAGTTAGAGCCTTGTTAATTTGTTCAATTTTCCTTACTTACACTCTTATTGCGATGCAAAGCTAATAAAAAACTTCTTACCCGCCCAATTATTCCTGATTGATAACCATAAAAGCGTTATTTATCGCACGCCACCTACAAATCGGGCATATAAAGTGTGTACCCTTACACGAGCAGCAGCTCAAAGTCGACCACATCGAGCATGCGGCCAAACTTGTAGCCTACGCTTTCGAAATGGGATACTTGCTTGAAGCCCATGGCGCGATGGAAGGCCATGCTGTGGGTGTTTTCCTCGGTAATGCAGGCTATGAGGGCTTGGACACCAAGCTGGCGGGCATCGGCCACAAGACGCGATATCATGCTGCGGCCTACATCATGACCTTGTGCCTCGGGGGCCAGGTAGATGGTGACCTCGAGGGTGCGAGCATAGGCGGCACGGGGTTTCCAGGCGTGCAAGTAGCAGTAGCCAAGCACTTGGCCCTGGTGCTCGTAAACGTAGTAGGGATAATCGGCCGAAAGGGTGACGATGCGGCGGCGCATCTCGTCAACACTCACGGGCTCTGTTTCGAAGGTGACGGTGGTGTGGGTTATGAAGGGGTTGTAGATGTCGGTAATGGCCTGGGCATCATCGGGGGTTACTTTACGTATCATTGTACTGATGCTATTTGAGCTTCGGTCAGGTTGGTTATTTGCATTATACTTTGTGTGTCCATGCCGGCTTGCTTTAGCTTGGCAGCCATTTGTAACATGTCCTCAAGGTGCTGCGCTTCGCGCCCTTGGGCTATGCCTTCGGCAAGGCCCTCGGCTCGCCCAACTTGATAACCGTCAAAACGACTCGTTTCAAGCAGACTGCGTTGGGTGCGCACAGCCTCCATGTGGCGCAAGTAGGCACTGCGATCGTTTGCCGACAGGCCGTCGAAACGCATACACTCACGCGCACGCTGAAGTCCGGGGGCTGTTGTACTTTCGGATATTTCGCCCGTCTTCAAGTAGGCTATCCACTCGTCCAAAGGTGTCTTGGCCACTTTGTCGAAATCGTTAACACGCAACACATAATATTCGGGGAAGAGGTCGCCAGCCTCTTTGCGCTCGAACCTTTCACCCTCATTCTGGCCAAAGAAGGCCTGGCTTTGACGCACCGAAAGTTTTAGCACATCATGCGGCTCATGCAAACCATGGAATGTTGTTTTGCCATGGTACACATAGTCGTTGCCCTGTCCAAGGTCGAAATAGACAATGTTCACGGAGTAGACCTTGCGCACCTTGTCATAGTCGTCGCCTAAACCTATGTAATCGGTGATGGCCTTTGACACGCCATATAGCATGCGATGGAAATAAGCCAGTTCGCGCGTGTTCTGTATTTCCACTATTATGAGTTCTTGCTTGTCGTTCTCGGCCAATATGTCGACACGGTTGAATTTGTCGTCCCCAGCGTCCTGATTCGATTCGCTCTCAAGAAACTTGACAATCGTAACTTTCTCACCAAACAACGAGGTGAGCAAGCCTTCGATCACTGAATGATTGGCTTTGTCACGCAGCAGGCGCTTCATGGCCCAATCAAAACGTATGTAGTTTGTCATAACGTGTTGTCTTACATTTTATTGCACAAATGTACGTATTTTGCCGTTCTTGCGCAAATCATAACACATTGCTTGTGACGTATGCATACAAAAAAACGCCCGCATGCGCTTCTCGAATGGAACGCTTGCGGGCGTTTTACGTTATATGTTATGCTAACAAGTGTGCATCAAAGCACCGAACTTAAGCTTGCTCTTCTTCGTCGGCAGCGGCCTTGGCTGCTTGAGCACGCTCGTATTCTTCCTTGTCGGCAACGACTATCTTGTTGAACTCACGCAGACCTGTACCGGCCGGAATGAGGTGACCGCAGATAACGTTCTCCTTCATACCTTCGAGGTAGTCGGTCTTGCCACTGATTGCAGCCTCGTTGAGCACCTTGGTAGTCTCCTGGAAGGAAGCTGCCGACATGAAGCTCTTGGTCTGGAGGGCTGCACGGGTGATACCTTGCAAGATTTGGGTTGAAGTGGCGGCCTCGGCATCGCGTACCTTGACGAGCTTGAGGTCACGGCGCTTGAGCTGTGAGTTCTCGTCGCGGAGCTTGCGGGCTGTTACAATCATACCCTTCTTCATCGTTTCGCTGTCGCCAGCGTCAACGACTACTTTCTTGCCCCAGATGCGGTCGTTCTCCTCGGCAAAATCGAGTTTGTCTACAATCTGCTGCTCAAGGAAGCGGGTATCGCCAGGTTCGTTTATCTGTACCTTGCGCATCATTTGACGCACAATTACCTCGAAGTGCTTGTCGTTGATCTTCACACCTTGCAGACGGTAAACGTCCTGTACCTCGTTGACAATGTACTCTTGTACTGCCGTGGGACCCATGATAGCGAGAATGTCGCTCGGGGTGATTGAACCATCTGAAAGTTTGGTTCCAGCACGTACGAAGTCGTTCTCCTGTACAAGTATCTGCTTTGACAGGGGCACAAGATACTTCTTCACCTCGCCAAGCTTTGAGGTTACGATGATCTCGCGGTGGCCACGCTTTACATTGCCCATGCTGATCTCGCCATCGATTTCGCTCACCACAGCAGGGTTGCTCGGGTTGCGGGCTTCGAAGAGCTCGGTTACACGGGGCAGACCACCGGTAATATCACCAGCCTTACCTACAACACGCGGTATCTTGACCAAGATGTCACCAGCCTTGAGCGACTGGCCGTCCTCAACCACGATGTGACCGTTGATAGGGAAACTGTAGGTGCGGATTATATCGCCATTTTCGTCGAGTATGTTACAGTTTGGCACATGTGTCTTGTCTTTTGACTCAATCACAATGCGCTCACGCAAACCTGTAGCCTCATCTTCTTCGACACGGTAGCTGATACCTTCTGTCACGTTTTCGAACTGTATCTTACCAGCTGTTTCGGTTACGATTACAGCGTTGAAGGGGTCCCACTTGGCAACGACGGTATCCTTGTCAACGTGCTGGCCTTCATCAACGAAGAGTTGTGAACCATAAGGCACGTTCTGGTTTGAAAGTACGATACCTGTATTTTCGTCAACGAAACGTACTTCGGCCAAACGTCCGACAACAATCTTGCATGCCTTGCCTTCCTCGTCGTGCGACTCTACTGTGCGAAGTTCATCAAACTCTACGCGGCAGTCGCTCTTGGCCTTGATTGTGGCATTGGCAGCAGCGTTCGAAGCGATACCACCAGCGTGGAAGGTACGGAGTGTAAGCTGGGTACCCGGCTCACCGATTGACTGTGCTGCGATAACGCCGACGGCCTCGCCCTTTTGTACCATGCGGCTGGTGGCAAGGTTGCGTCCGTAACACTTCATGCAGACACCGTGCTTGCTCTCACAAGTGAGCACTGAACGTATTTCAACGCTCTCGATTGGTGATGCCTCGATTTCGGCTGCGATGGGCTCGGTTATTTCCTCACCGGCTGCTACGATGAGCTTGCCTGTTGTGGGGTTAATTATATCGTGTACAGACACACGGCCGAGGATACGCTCTGAAAGTGAAGATATTACTTCGTCGCCGTCCTTGAGGGCTGTGCAAACGAGGCCACGCAATGTGCCGCAGTCCTCTTCGGTGATAATCACATCGTGAGATACGTCGACCAAACGACGTGTGAGGTAACCGGCGTCGGCCGTCTTCAAAGCGGTATCGGCCAAACCCTTACGGGCACCGTGGGTTGAGATAAAGTACTCAAGCACCGACATACCCTCCTTAAAGTTTGAAAGGATCGGGTTTTCAATAATCTGTGCGCCTTCTGCACCTGCCTTCTGAGGCTTGGCCATCAAACCACGCATACCGGCAAGCTGTGCAATCTGGTCGGCAGAACCACGGGCACCAGAGTCAAGCATCATGAACACAGCGTTGAAACCTTGGTCGGCCTCGGTCATCTGCTTCATCAATGTCTTCTTGATGTCGGTGTTTACGTGTGTCCATGTATCAACAACTTGGTTGTAACGTTCTTTGTCGGTGATGAAACCCATGTTGTAGTTCATGGTGATTTGTTCAACCTCCTCGTTACCACGCTTTACGATGTCGGCCTTTTCGTCAGGTATGATGATATCACCCAAGTTGAACGAAAGTCCGCCTTCGTATGCCTTGCGATAACCAAGATTCTTGATACCATCGAGGAAGTCGCAAGCGCGTGCCATACCTACGGTCTTGATAACCTTTGAAATTATGTCGCGAAGCGACTTCTTGGCTACAACGCAGTTGATGAAACCACATTCTTCGGGAATGATGCCATTTACAATGACACGACCGACTGAAGTCTCGACAAGATGCTTGATTTTTGCACCACGCTCGTCGATGTCGTCTACCATCACCTTGACAGGAGCGTGCACGTCAACACGACGCTCGTTGAAGGCTATGATAGCCTCTTCAGGACCATAGAATGTAAGGCCCGAACCCTTTGCCCCTGGACGCAACTTGGTAATGTAGTAAAGACCAAGCACCATATCCTGCGAGGGCACTGTGATAGGCGCACCATTAGCGGGGTTCAAGATGTTGTGGCTTTGGAGCATGAGCATCTGTGCTTCGAGCACAGCTTCATTGCTCAAGGGAAGGTGAACAGCCATCTGGTCACCATCGAAGTCGGCGTTGAATGCGGTACATGCCAACGGGTGCAACTGTATGGCCTTGCCTTCAATCATCTTGGGTTGGAAAGCCTGAATACCGAGACGGTGAAGTGTCGGCGCACGGTTGAGCAGGACGGGGTGTCCCTTCATAACGTGTTCGAGGATATCCCAAATGATAGGTTCGCGACGGTCAACGATCTTCTTGGCGCTCTTTACAGTCTTTACAATACCACGCTCTATGAGCTTACGTATGATGAAAGGCTTGTAAAGTTCGGCGGCCATCAATTTAGGCAGACCGCACTCGCCCATTTTGAGTTCAGGACCTACAACAATTACTGAACGTGCAGAATAGTCGACACGTTTACCCAGCAAATTCTGACGGAAGCGGCCAGCCTTACCCTTAAGCGAGTCTGAGAGTGACTTGAGAGGACGGTTGCTGTCGCTCTTCACAGCCGATGACTTGCGCGAGTTGTCAAAGAGGCTGTCAACCGACTCCTGCAACATACGCTTTTCGTTACGCAAAATAACCTCGGGGGCCTTGATTTCGAGCAAACGCTTCAGACGATTGTTGCGTATTAACACGCGACGATAGAGGTCGTTAAGGTCGGAAGTGGCAAAACGGCCACCATCGAGCGGTACGAGCGGACGCAAATCGGGGGGAGTGACAGGGATAACCTTCATTATCATCCACTCGGGTTTGTTGCGGTCACGGCTTGTACGGAAAGACTCTACAACCTGCAGACGCTTCAACGCTTCGTTTTTACGTTGCATCGACGAGTCAGAGTTAGCACGGTCGCGCAACTCGTATGAGAGGCTGTCAAGATCAATGCGTTTGAGCAGGTCGTATACGGCCTCGGCACCCATCTTTGCTATGAACTTGTTGGGGTCTGTATCCTCAAGGTACTGATTTTCCTTCGGCAACTTCTTTACAAGATCCAAGTACTCGTCTTCGGTCAAAAGGTCGTTCTCGGCCACATCATCAGCGAGCACACCCGGCTGGATAACCACATAGCGCTCGTAGTAGATGATAGAGTCAAGTTTTTTGGTAGGTATGCCCAACAAGTAACCAATCTTGTTAGGAAGTGAGCGGAAGTACCAAATGTGAGCCACTGGAACGACCAACTGAATGTGGCCTGCACGCTCACGGCGCACTTTCTTCTCTGTCACCTCAACACCACAACGGTCACACACGATGCCCTTGTAACGAATGCGCTTGTATTTGCCGCAGTGGCACTCGTAATCCTTTGTCGGACCAAAAATGCGCTCGCAGAACAAGCCGTCACGCTCTGGCTTATATGTACGGTAGTTGATGGTTTCAGGCTTAAGCACCTCACCATACGAATTTGCCATGATCTCCTCAGGCGAAGCCAGACCGATGGTAATCTTCGTAAAGTTGCTCTTTATCTTATTATCTCTTTTGAATGCCATTTTTTTAGAAATGATTGAGAGTGGGAATGTTGTGTAGTTTTTAGTTTATAGGTTATAAGGCTAAGAAGTTTATATCATAATGGTCCCGCGCCTCTGCCTGAAAACCATCAAGCTTAGCACGACGGGATTACTTTATAACCTTATAACCCTATAACTTAAAAACCTTAGTCGAGCGTAATGCTCAAGCCCAAGCCGCGGAGCTCGTGAAGCAGCACGTTGAGTGATTCGGGGATACCCGGAGTGGGCATCGGATCACCCTTGACAATGGCCTCGTACGCCTTAGCACGACCTGTAACATCATCAGACTTGATGGTGAGGATTTCCTGAAGCACATGCGAAGCACCGAATGCCTCGATGGCCCAAACCTCCATCTCACCAAAACGCTGACCACCGAATTGGGCTTTACCACCAAGCGGCTGCTGCGTGATGAGTGAGTACGGACCGATTGAACGGGCGTGCATCTTGTCCTCAACCATGTGACCAAGTTTCAACATGTAGGTAACACCAACTGTAGCCTTCTGGTCAAAAGCCTCACCCGTAGCACCATCATAGAGCTGCGTTGAGCAGTAGCGGGGCAGACCAGCCTTGTCAGTCCATTCGCAAAGGTCCTCAAGCTTGGCACCATCAAAGATAGGAGTTGCAAACTTGACACCGAGTTTACGTCCGGCAGCACCGAGTACAGCCTCGAAAATCTGTCCGATATTCATACGCGAAGGCACACCCAACGGGTTCAGCACGATGTCGACGGGAGTACCATCTGCGAGGAACGGCATATCCTCCTGACGCACCACCTTTGACACGATACCCTTGTTACCGTGACGACCGGCCATCTTGTCACCAACACCAATCTTACGTTTCTTTGCAATGTAAACCTTGGCTTGCTGTATAATTCCTGAGGGCAGATCATCGCCAATGGTAATGGCAAACTTCTTGCGCTTCAAGATAGCATCGAGCTGGTTGTACTTCTTCAAATAGTTGATAACCAACTGACGGATCAATTTGTTGGCGTGTTCGTCATCAGTCCACTCATGAAGTTCGACAGAAGCATAATCAAGCGCACTGAGCACAGCCTTGTTGAACTTGATACCCTTAGCAATAACCTCAGAACCTACGTTATCCTTAACGCCCTGCGATTCCTTATCGCTGATAAGAGAGAGCAACTTGTCAACCATCAAAGCCTTCAAGTCGTTGGTATCCTTCTGGAAGTCGTCGTCAAGCTTCTGAAGCGTAACCTTGTCGGCAGCCTTTTCTGTGCGAGACTTCTGCACACGGGCAAAAAGACGCTTGTTAATGACAACACCAGCCAACGAAGGATTAGCCTTAAGCGAAGCATCCTTCACATCACCAGCCTTGTCACCAAAGATGGCACGGAGCAATTTCTCCTCAGGAGTAGGATCGCTCTCGCCCTTCGGCGTAATCTTACCAATAAGTATGTCGCCAGGAGCTACACGCGCACCAATACGTATAATACCAGTGTCGTCCAAATCCTTAGTAGCGTCCTCACTTACATTAGGAATATCATTGGTAAACTCTTCCATACCACGCTTCGTCTCACGTACTTCGAGCGAATACTCGTCTACATGAACAGAAGTAAGTATGTCTTCACGAACCATACGTTCGTTAAGCACAATGGCATCCTCGTAGTTGTAACCCTTCCAAGGCATGTAGGCCACAAGCAAGTTACGACCAAGAGCCAATTCACCATTTTCTGTGGCATAGCCTTCAGTAAGGATATCGCCCTTCTTCACCTTCTGTCCCTTGTTGCAAATAGGACGGAGGTCAATGGTCATATTTTGGTTGGTACGGCGGAACTTCGGAATTCTATATTCCTTTACATTAGATTCGAAACTTACAAATTCCTCATCTTCGGTACGTTCATAGGCAATGCGGATAACATCTGCATCAACATATTCGATCACGCCATCGCCTTCGGCAGTAATCATCGTACGCGAATCCTCACATACCTGCTTTTCGATGCCTGTACCTACAATAGGAGCCTCGCTGCGAATAAGGGGCACTGCCTGGCGCATCATGTTCGATCCCATCAACGCACGGTGCGCATCATCGTGTTCCAAGAACGGAATGAGAGATGCCGCGATTGAAGCGATCTGCTGCGGCGAAACGTCCATCAATTCAACCTGTGAGGGTGGCACGACAGGATAATCGGCATCCTGACGGCACTTAACTTTATCGCGGATAAATGAACCATCGTCATTCAACGGAGCATTACCCTGGCCGATGATTTTTCCTTCCTCCTCCTCAGCAGAGAGATATACAATGTCATTATTGTCAAGGTCAACCATTGAGTTCTCCACCTTGCGGTAAGGAGTCTCAATAAATCCGAGGTCATCAATCTTAGCATATACACAGAGTGAAGATATAAGACCAATGTTCGGACCTTCAGGCGACTCAATAGGACAAAGACGACCATAGTGCGTATAGTGTACGTCACGAACCTCGAAACCGGCACGCTCACGAGACAAACCACCAGGACCAAGGGCCGACAAACGACGCTTGTGCGTAACCTCAGCCAAAGGATTGGTCTGATCCATAAACTGTGACAAAGCATTGGTGCCGAAGAATGAATTGATAACGCTCGAAATAGTCTTGGCGTTAATCAAATCAGTCGGTGTGAACACCTCATTATCACGCACATTCATACGCTCACGAATAGTGCGGCTCATACGGGCCAAGCCAATAGCGAACTGGTTTGAAAGCTGTTCACCGACGGTACGTACGCGACGATTACTCAAGTGGTCAATATCATCTACCGTAGCCTTTGAGTTAATCAACTCCACAAGATACTTGATAATCTCGATAATGTCCTCACGTGTCAGCACACGCACGTCCATGTCTGTATCAAGATTCAGTTTCTTGTTTATGCGATAACGTCCAACCTCTCCCAAGTCGTAGCGCTTCTCTGAGAAGAAAAGGTTGTTGATAACCTCACGTGCCGATGCATCATCTGCAGGATCGGCATTACGCAACTGGCGGTAGATATAATTAACAGCCTCCTGTTCAGAGTTGGCAGGGTCCTTCTGAAGTGTGTTGAAAATGATAGAATAATCAGTAGAAGAGCCCTGTTCGGGGTGTACCCAAATAGTTTGTTCGCCCGAATCGAGAATGATGTCAGCGTTCTCAGGCGTAATTTCACTCTCACGATCAAGCAACACCTTTGTACGCTCCATTGACATCACCTCACCAGTATCAGGATCAACAAAGTCCTCAAGTGTGGTAGAGTTAACACGTGCAGCCAATTTGCGACCGAGCAACTTCTTCAGGTTGGTCTTGTTGACCTTATACTCCTCTGCAAGATTGAAAATCTGGAGGATATCCTTATCACTCTCAAAACCTATGGCACGGAGCAAAGTCGTTACGGGCAACTTCTTTTTACGGTCGATGTAAGCATACATCACATTGTTGATATCCGTAGCGAATTCGATCCAAGAACCCTTGAACGGAATGATACGTGCAGAATAAAGTTGCGTACCATTAGCATGCACACTCGAGCCAAAGAACACACCCGGTGAACGGTGAAGCTGCGACACAACCACACGCTCTGCACCATTGATAATGAATGTGCCATTGTCAGACATGTAAGGTATAGAACCCAAGAACACGTCCTGAACAACAGTATCAAAATCCTCGTGGTCGGGGTCGGTACAGTAAAGTTTCAGTTTAGCCTTAAGAGGCACACTGTAAGTCAGTCCGCGCTCCAGACACTCCTGAATGCTATAACGTGGCTCATCGATATAATAATCGATAAACTCCAATACAAAGTTGTTGCGAGTATCAGCAATAGGGAAATTCTCAGCAAAAACTTTGTACAGGCCGTCGTTCTTACGCAATTCACTTGGTGTGTCGAGCTGCAAGAAATCTTTGAAAGACTTTAACTGAACGTCCAAGAAATCAGGATAAGGCATCGGATTCTTTACGGACGCAAAGTTTACACGGTTATTTATTACGGTAGAAGACATTCGTCGAAAATGTTGAGATGAAAGAAATGTTACGAGATTGGGTTAGGAGGTCAAAGGGTTAGGGAGTTGATGCATCAAAAAATTTTAGCAAAGCGTAAAGCCCCGACGCATTAACTCGCTAAGCCAATAACCAACTACCCCTCAGCCTCATAAGCCAAGAGACGTGTCACATTTCGAAATGTATAGACACAAAAAGGTTATGAACCCTCTACCAGAAGATTCATAACCATAACCCTTGAAGGGAAATTTCTTATTAAGCGAGTTCAACCTCAGCACCAGCTTCTTCGAGAGCCTTCTTGAGTGCTTCAGCTTCTTCCTTAGCAACGCCTTCCTTAACCTTTGAAGGAGCGCCGTCAACGAGATCCTTTGCTTCCTTCAAGCCGAGGCCGCAGTGTTCCTTAACAGCCTTAACAACCTGAAGCTTAGCTGAACCTGCGCTCTTGAGAACAACGTCGAAAGAAGTCTTCTCTTCAGCAGCAGCACCACCAGCTGCGGGACCGGCAGCAACAGCAACAGCTGCAGCAGCGGGTTCGATTCCATACTCGTCCTTCAGGATAGTTGCCAACTCATTTACTTCCTTCACTGTCAAATTTACCAATTCTTCAGCGATAGCTTTGATATCTGCCATTTTCTTAAATGTATTTTTTTGTTTGTTTTCTTAGTTAATTGGGGTTACCCAGCCAGTTTAAGTTTACGCCGGGATTTTATTCGGGGCGTTCGCCCAAAGTCTTAAGCACACCGTGAATGGTCTGTCCGGCACCCGAAAGTGCAGAGATAACATTCTTGGCAGGTGACTGCAGCAAAGCAACAACCTCGGCAATAACCTCGTTCTTGCTCTTGATAGCGCAGAGTGTTTCGAGCTGGTCTGCACCAACATAGAAACCTTCCTCAGCGTAAGCACCCTTCAGCGTAGGTACACCTTCCTTACCAGTTTCCTTAATCAACTTGGCAGGAACGTTAGCTGTATCGCAGAAGAACACTGCAGTAGTACCTTTCAAGCAACCATAAAGCGCAGAGTAATCTACGTCAGATGCTTCAAAAGCCTTGTGCAAAAGAGTATTCTTTACAACTACCATCTTGATGCCAGCACCAAAAGCCTTGCGGCGGAGAGCTGAAGTAGCTTCAGCATTCATGCCAGTCACATCAACGAGGTAGAAGTGTGCATATTCTTTAATCTGTTCACCGAGCTTCTCGATGATAATAGCTTTATCTTCCTTCTTCATGATTGTAATTCAGTTTAGATTTCTTCTACAGATTTAGGATCAATCTTGATACCCTTACTCATGGTAGAAGAAAGATAAATACTCTTCACATAAGTACCCTTAGCACTTGCGGGCTTCAGCTTGATAATAGTAGCCATAAATTCCTTGGCGTTACCAAAAATCTGCTCGGGAGAGAAAGAAGCCTTACCGATTGAAGTGTGTACGATACCACTCTTGTCAACCTTAAAGTCAATCTTACCCTGCTTAACCTCGCGGATAGCCTTGGCTACATCCATGGTAACCGTACCACTCTTGGGGTTAGGCATCAAGCCACGCGGACCGAGTACACGGCCCAGGGCACCAATTTTACCCATGATGGCAGGCATAGTGATGATAACATCGATGTCTGTCCAGCCACCCTTTATTTTCTCGATATATTCATCGAGACCTACATAGTCAGCGCCAGCTTCTTTAGCAGCAGCTTCAGCATCAGGCGTACAGAGGCAGAGCACACGTACAGTCTTACCAGTACCATTCGGCAGTGAAACAACACCGCGAACCATTTGGTTAGCCTTACGAGGGTCAACGCCCAAACGTACGTCAATATCGATTGAAGCATCAAACTTGGTAGTAGTGATTTCCTTTACCAAAGATGCAGCTTCTTTCAATGTGTAAGCCTTCCCTGCTTCAACTTTGTCAGCGACTAACTTCTGATTTTTTGTCAGTTTACTCATTGTTCAAATTTGAAGTTAAATTATTCACCAGGGAAGTCACCCTTAACTGTGATACCCATGCTGCGGGCAGTACCAGCTACCATACGCATTGCACTTTCAACTGTGAAGCAGTTTAAGTCGGGCATCTTGTCTTCTGCGATTGCCTTAACCTGATCCCAAGTAATCTCAGCGATCTTGGTACGGTTAGGAGCTGCAGAACCGCTCTTCTTCTTGGCTGCTTCCAGCAATTGAATTGCTACAGGAGGAGTCTTAACTACGAAAGAGAAAGACTTGTCATTAAAATAAGTAATGACAACTGGCAATACCTTACCAGCCTTGTCCTGAGTTCTGGCGTTGAACTGCTTGCAGAAATCCATGATGTTGATACCCTTTGAACCCAAAGCAGGGCCAACGGGAGGTGATGGATTTGCAGCGCCGCCCTTAATCTGTAATTTGATTAATCCAGCAACTTCTTTAGCCATTGTTGTTTATTAAAAATTAAAAAGTGACGAGGAATTCATTAAGAGAGAGTACGTAACATCACTCCCAGATTATTCCTTCTCAATCTGCATAAAACCGAGGTCCAGGCCCGTACTGCGACCGAACACCTTAACAGTGACAGTCACCTTCTTCTTCTCTTCGTCGATCTTTTCAATCACACCAGAGAATCCGCTAAACGGTCCATCGACAACCTTTACGCTTTCACCCACGATGTAAGGTATTTCAACCTCTTGAGGTTCGCTCTCGAGTTCGTCAACCTTACCGAGAATACGGTTAACCTCACTCTCACGAAGAGGAGTGGGATTATCCATACCACCGAGGAAGCCCAACACATTAGGCGTGTTACGCAACTCGTGTACGGTTTCACCAACCAATCTTGCCTCTACAAGAACATAGCCGGGAAGATACAGACGTTCCTTGATAACCTGTTTGTTACCGCGGAGTGCTTTAACCTTCTCGGTTGGAATGAGTACTTGCGAAACATGACCGCCAAGGCGGCCATTCTTAATTTCAGCATCAATGTACTCCTTTACCTTCATTTCTTTTCCGCTTACAGCACGCAAAACGTACCAAGCCATTTCTGCTGCCATATCGAATTAAATTTGAGGATAGATAAGTTGCATGATTGACTCAAATACCGTATCCATGAGATACACCACAATTGCTATGATGATGGAAGCTGTTAGCACAACAATTGCGCTGTGAGTCAACTCCTTTCTCGTAGGCCAAGTGGTCTTATGAGATAACTCGTCGTATGAATCTTTGCAATATGCAATTACTTTCTGGAACATATATGTGTCGTTTAGCACGGGAAGAGAGGCTCGAACTCCCGACACCTGGTTTTGGAGACCAGTGCTCTACCAACTGAGCTATTCCCGTAGAATAGGCCTTGCCTCACTTGCGCAAGGCAAGAACCTATTATATTATAATGATTAATCTACAAGAAGATTAGTCAAGGATTTCAGTGATCTGACCTGAACCTACTGTACGACCACCTTCACGGATAGCGAAGCGGAGACCTACGTTGATAGCTACAGCGTAGATGAGTTCTACAGAGATTTCTACGTTATCACCAGGCATTACCATTTCAGTGCCTTCGGGGAGGTGGATCTCACCGGTGCAGTCCATGGTACGGAGGTAGAACTGAGGACGATACTTGTTGCCGAACGGAGTGTGACGGCCACCTTCTTCCTTCTTCAATACGTAGATAGAAGCCTTGAACTTCTTGTGCGGAGTGATTACACCCGGGTGAGTGATAACCATACCACGCTTGATTTCAGACTTATCGATACCACGGAGGAGAAGACCTACGTTATCACCAGCTTCACCTTCGTCGAGGATCTTACGGAACATCTCAACACCAGTTACAACTGACTTCTTATCTTCGCCAAGACCAAGGATCTGAACTTCGTCACCAACCTTTACGACACCAGTTTCAACACGACCAGTAGCAACAGTACCACGACCAGTGATTGAGAACACGTCCTCAACAGGCATCAAGAAAGGCTTTTCTACGTCACGAACAGGTTCCTGAATCCAGTTATCAACAGCATTCATGAGCTCCATTACAGAATCTTCCCACTTAGCAACACCGTTCAAAGCACCGAGTGCAGAACCGCGGATGATAGGAGTATCTTCTTCGAAGTCATACTGTTCGAGGAGTTCGCGCATTTCCATTTCTACGAGCTCGAGCATTTCTTCGTCCTCAACCATATCGCACTTGTTCAAGAACACAACGAGGCGGGGAACGTTTACCTGACGAGCGAGAAGGATGTGCTCACGAGTCTGAGGCATAGGACCATCAGTAGCAGCTACTACGATGATAGCACCGTCCATCTGAGCAGCACCAGTTACCATGTTCTTTACGTAGTCGGCGTGACCCGGGCAGTCTACGTGAGCATAGTGACGCTTTTCTGTTTCATACTCGATGTGAGCAGTATTGATAGTAATACCACGCTCCTTTTCTTCAGGAGCGTTATCAATCTGATCGAATGACTTAACATCTTCGCCAGTACCAAGCTTCTCGTGGAGAACCTTAGAAATAGCGGCAGTCAAAGTAGTCTTACCGTGGTCAACGTGACCAATTGTACCGATGTTAACATGCGGTTTGGTACGTTCAAATTTCTCTTTAGCCATAGCTGTTTTATTTTATTTGAATGAAATTCTTGTTCTTCAATCTTTAAGAAAAAAGATCTGTACAATAAGTGAGCTGTTAGCGAGACTTGAACTCGCGACCTCTTCCTTACCAAGGAAGTGCTCTACCGCTGAGCTATAACAGCAATAAAAAATTGTGAGCGGAAGACGGGGCTCAAACCCGCGACCCCCAGCTTGGAAGGCTAGTGCTCTATCAACTGAGCTACTTCCGCATACCCGTTTTAAGGTTGTGGGCAAAGATGGATTCGAACCACCGAAGGCGTAAGCCAGCAGATTTACAGTCTGCCCCATTTGGCCACTCTGGTATTTGCCCGTATTCCCTTTTTCATCAGCACCATGCCCGCAAGCATTAGAGCAGATGTCTCTCGGAAACGGGTGCAAAGTTAGGCATTATTTCTTTCTCTCCAAACTTTTCCCCGTTTTTTTTCTCAAAAACGTACTTTTTCCTGATTTCATCAATGCGTCACCCAATCAAATGGCATAATTCGTCGTTTTTCATTATGCGCTAAGTGATGGCGCGTATTGAAAAATCAACGCCCTTATCATGCTTGCGCCTCACGCAGTATAATATAGTATTGCTGTTGTGCCGGCGCGGCACTTGCAACTGCACTCCTGTCCAACACCGCGCACTGCACGCATTATTTAACTCCACAATGCGGTCCAAGTCATTGTTCCACACCATGCAGCCCCGTTTGTGCAGGTCAATTACCATCGTGTTGCACACCAGTTTGCTCACGGGTACAAACCCTTTGTCCGCCTGGTCGCGCCGTTGCACTTCGGGCGTGCGGTCAAGCACATTGTATCGAATGTCGTACAGTTCGTTCATAAAGGTAATGGCTTGTTCTGTCAGACCGCCGTCCGTGGTGCTGCCAGTTATTTGTGGCGCGCAGTCAGTACTGTTGCCCATGCTTTTTTGCGGCTGGGGTGTTTCAGCGTTTTTAGTTTGTGGTTCCGGGCTTTGTCCGATAGCGTCTATCAGTTTGTCCACGCCACGTTTCACAATGGCATCGGCATAACGCAGCATTCTGTTAAGCATTCGTTTCATGGTAGTCAATACAATTTGGTTTTGTACAAAAGTGCTGCAAAGGTAACACCAAGGCATTGCATTCAACAAAAAAAGTGTACAATTTGTACACAAATATTTGTTCTCTACCCGTCAGCCTACATATAAATGAATGTGTGTGCTTTTTCTGCCATCTTACACTTTTCATGCGTAACAAGTTGATACACAGAGGTTTCAAGAGTGTAAGATGATTTCAAAGTATCTTACACTCCCCTGCATACATCTTACACACCCCACCCCGTTACCGCGCAGTCGGTTTGCACGTATGCGGTGGGGTTTACGCCACAGGGACGCAGGGAAATCTGTCGGAGCGACAGACTTTTCTGTTCCCCTATGCCGTAATGTCGCCCTCCCGTGCTCGTGCCGTGTGGCGGCGTGTGGTGTGTGTAGGATGCGTGTAGGTGGTGTTGGTAGTATCTTACACTAAGTAAAGTGTTGATAGTCAATGAGTTGTAGTGTGTTAGTGTAAGATGCAAGATACTCGGCAAGTAAAGTTTTTGTAGTATGGTAAAGGTCCCGCTACCACTAAACGCAAGCACCAAACGCTACCTCTAATGGGGGCGACGCGTCTCGCGTCGGGATAATGAAAGGAAAGGATACAAGCTCTACTAAATAATAGCTGCGTCCCGCGTCGGGATTTGAGACAAAGGCTCACAGACAGAAGTGTAATTAGTGCTATCTGTGAGTCTTTATTTATTTTCCCGACGCGAGACGCGTCGCCCCCATTAGAGGTAGCGTTTGGTGGTAGCGTTTAGTGATAGCGTTTGATGCTTGAGTCCGTTCATTACATTGGGCTTTCAGCCCGCACTCGCTAAATTCGAAACTCGAGTAGTTAATTCTCTACGCACGGCTTTTTAGGTGGCAGTAAATAATATACTGAAGAGCCATAACCACACCAATAGCCAAGGCCTCCACTGACATTTCCACGCAGATTGCTATTGGTTGAGAAGAACGGACTGCCCGACAGCGACACATCGTCCTCAAAGCTATCCCAAAAAGCATAGGAAGGGCCATCTAACGTGGCGAACTTTATCTTCAGTGTATCTGAATACGAGAAAAACGGCGAGAAATGCCTATTATCAGGTCGATGCAGATTATAAACCGGAAGCGCCGAATGCGGGCTGATATTCTCGGGCTTATACAACCCCATGTAGCACGACTTATAATTCACATCACGACACTTGCTGATGCCGAAAAATTTATATCCCCCACCCTGCGGCAAATCCAGCTGCTGCGACACATGCGCCATCACCTGGTAGAGCGTATCATTTTCTAAGCATGGTGTCACAGTAAAGGAATCTACCACTGCCTTAGGCGGAATAGTAGTTACAGCCTCAGCATGATAGGGCGGACAGTCTACTGTCAATTTATAAGTATGTCCGCTACGGCCCATAATACGCGTTGTGGTAAAGCCATACGGAGGTGTTTGATGCTTCATCACGCGCCCCGTTAGCACCACAGACTTCTCCCCGTCGCTCACAGTCACCGTAGCCCACTTTAGCACATGTTGCACAAGATCGACATCAGTAGTGTCACTGGTCGTAAACGGCAGACTGGTGGTTACGAATACCGTCGGAAAATCGCCATCATCAATCCAGCCCTCTACCACGAGTTGGGGTTGAGTTTGACTGTAAGGATCTTCCACACACGAGGCTAAAACTATCGCTGCCACCAGCAGGGGCAACGTCTTTTTACACAACACTACCATACGGCTAATATTTAATATAATAACTGAACGAAGGCAACGGATATTTGAGGAAACACACTGGAGCGAACCTAAAATTACCATCTCTGCGTATTCGCAGCCGATAGAACAATGGGTTATTAAAGCCGAAGGTATTAAACAGCGACACGTTAAAGCCATGCCTAAAGTGCCTTTGTCTCTTCTGCTTAAGATCCACATTTACAGCCATATCCACACGCTTGTACCACGGTAGATGGCACCCATTATGTTTACCATATTGTGCTACCACATAGCCATTCATTAAATAGAATTCGTTAGCTGACGTAAAGGGGGTGCCCGAGGCAAACACTGCCGAGCACGTAAAGGTCACACGCTTCAGTGCCTGCCAGGTGGCCACGAGGTTGAACTCATGCACTCTTTCGTGGTTTGCAGGATAAGAACTTCTTTCCCGCAACTCTGGGAATTTTCGTAAAGAGCGGCCAAAAGCATATCCCACCCAACCGGTTACAGGACCACTTTGACGTGTTAGTTGCACACCGAATCCATAATTTAAGCCCCGTCCCTGTAACAAGGACGTGTTAAGAGAATATGCCTCATTTATCAGGTCAAGCACATTATCCTTATATTCCTTTTGATGATGTAATCGTTTTACATAGGCATTTGCTGTAAATGCCCACGCATTATTTGGTGTCTGTCCATCATACAACAGAGACAGCCCCTCTGCACGCTGCGGTTTCAGTTCGCGCGACGCCGAAAACCAAAATTCCGTGGGCAATCCTAACGACGTAAACCCCGTTTGCTGCACATACTGATTGGCCACCGACAGCTGCACGCCAAAGCGATGCTGCGGAGCCGCCTGCCACGACAGCGTCAGCATAGGCGAAATTGAGAACCAGCTCTTTTGGTCTACATCACGATAGTAAGTCATGCGCCCTTCTGGTTTCAGCACCCATTGCCCATCATGCCAGCCATATTGCCAACCTGCATAGACGTTAGCCTCATGAGCCACGCCTTTTTCCTGTCTGTCAGTCTCTATCTGCGTGTAAGTACTTTCTATTTGCGGCGACTGCGGCAGTATTTGATACAAGCTGTACGAGCCTCCTATTTGCCATGAGTTACAGCTCCACTCTGCTTGATAGCCATACTGACGAATATGTGAGGGCAAAAACATCTTCTGCCCTGCTTGACGCAATCTGAAATCATTCTGATACCCCGAGGCCACCAGCCTCTGCGTCAGTTGCCACGATTTGTCCATCACCCTCCAAGAGGCCTCAGCAGCATAATTCAACCAGTTTAGTCGTACGTGCATAAGATGTGCACCTTCTGTATACGAGGCTCTGTCTTGCCCGAAATAAGCATTTAAGTCAAACCTGTGCCGCATCGAAGGCCTGTAACTCAGCGTTACATTATAATCGCCAAAACTGTACCGCAGTGGCGACCCGTCAAAATCAAGCCAACGACCATAAAGCAAGTTCATATACGCCTGACGGGCCGAAGCCACAAACAGCAATTTGCCATTAGGCCGCACACGTATCGTGCCTTGCGATGACATCGGACCTACATTCAACTCTGCCCCTTCCACTTTCCTTTCGCGTTGCGCCAGACTATCCACGCCACCATCTTTTATGGAAAATGGGCGCATCTGCACCACACCGCCCAGTCTGTTAGGTTGGGCAGCACCAGCAAGTGCCGTAAAATCCAGCGTCTCAAAATGACTCGCATTGAACGCAGAGAATATGCCCAACAGATGCGAGGGGTTAAACACTGTAGCACCTCCCATCATAAAAGCATTTTGCCCCATATCGCAACCTTGCACATGCAATCCGGCATCATACTCTGTCGAAGTTTGCACCGTAGGCAGGCTCTGCACATACCGCAAGGGGTCTGCATTACCTAAAATTTGGGGCAAAGTTTGCAACTGCTTCATCTCCCAATGTATGCGTCCCGCCGAGCTTCCACGCAAAGGCGAACGGTTTCGCCATGCCGTTACCGACGCCTCTCCCGCTATATCAACCTGACGTAGCGAGTCAACATGCTGAGCATGCACAACCATACTTGTATGCACGCCCAACAACAGCATATATATATAATAAGGTATAAACTTCAACATAGCACTTTAGCCAAGCCACACACTTAGCAGCGTTGTCAACTTGCTGGTTGACAGTTTGACAAATCTACAAGCAAATGTGCTTCATACGCCACTATCTGCAGACAATGAAAAACATAATCCCAGGCTTTATGGGCAAAGGCCGTATGTCCCCCCCACCAGCCACTACACCCTTAGATAACAAAAAGCAGGAACCGATTTCGCACTCTGGCCAAACCAGTTCCTGCTATTTATATCAGATACGTACTTGGGTGGTTCTAATTTAATATTCGAACTTCTTGCCCAGTTTCTCGTAACCTCTGAGCAGACTTTCAAAGGTATCGATCACAGACTTGAAAGATGTTTCATCGAAATAGTCCTCAAAACTTATGCCATACGAACTGTTATCATTGAAATAGATAACTGGTTCAAAGTCCCAATAGTCCTCGTAATAGTCTGATTCCTTAAACACTTCCAATTTAACAGAAGCCTGTTCCACCTTGGTTCCGTCGTAGTACACCTTGCAATCTAACAAGCTGTTAGCCTGTGCTATACAACTTTCAAATTTACGCTGGTTCTCGCAGTTATCGTAAGCTTCTTCTATCCAGCGATTAAAATCCATAGCGTTTGCACAAGTGGCTTTTATCTGCATTTTGCCCATCACGTCTACGCTGACATTCACCGAGCCCACTTTCTGCACATCATCATTAGTCAGTTTAAGGCCTGCGCCACTGGCTTCAAACGAAATGAGTGTCACATTGCCTTTTTTCATGCAGCCTTTTACAGCCACCTTACCCTCTTGCGCAGAGTAGCCAGCACGATCTATTATCCAAGAGTAGTCGTTCACACTGGTTGTCGTGCTTACATCTACGCCATCGCGGCTCAGGTCATATTCCGGGCCGTTAAACTTGCTGTGGTCTATTTTTGTCACAGAGTTCACACGGGTCACACCATCTTGCGTTAGCGTTACTATCACGCGCTCTGGCACATTAACGTAGTATTTGTACTTATCAACATACTCTACACCAGTACCCGTACTGCTATCGTAAACATAGTCTCTGTAATCTTCGTCATCCGTAATATAGGCCTTCTTAACGCTGCCCTCCTGTTTTACCGACAGCACACATTGCTTCCCGTCTTGGTCCGTAAATATAAACTGCAAGTCATTGGCCTCTGTGCGAGTCCACTTATTTGCACCCGCAGTAAAATGTCCCTTAAAGTCTGAGAGCATAATCAGCCGGTTGTAGTAATTACAGTCCTGCAACCACCCATATCCATCACTTCCTTTCTTGTTAGTCACAAATTTTGTCATGCCCTTAAGTACCGTGTCAAACCAGTTCGTTACAACGCTATGGTCAAAACGGTCATTATCCACATAATGATTGTAGATATAGCTTGACAGGTCTGCCAAGCCATTAAAGTCACTTGAGGGAACCTGTGCCATAAAGCCTTTAGCTATCGCTTCAAGTTTTTGCTTCTGTTCATGGCTCGTCAACGGGTTTTGGGCCGATGGTTCGTTGGGCAGAACATCATCTGCGTCATCACCACCGCCGCCTCCAGGAATTTCTTCAGGGTCATCGTCTCCACACGAGGTAAAAGTCACGGCTGGCGCAGCCAATACCAGGCTTGCTGCCAACATGTAAATAAAATGCTTCTTCATAGCTAATATTGTTAGGGGTTGTTCTAATCGCGGCATTATTTGCACACTTTATTCGCAAAGTTAAACATCTTTTTTGACGCACGCAACCCCCTTTCGGCGCACGAATGCATAAGTGGTGCAAAACCATGCATAAGTGGTAAAATTTAAGGTCTGCAGAAATCGCTTTCTGCAGACCTTGTTATTGGGATAACTTCAAACTGAAGATATTGGGGCTATCATGCGTTACCCTCGGGCACACCAAACGGAGTGGCTGTGCGGCCACCCTGGGGAGCCTCTGCTGCACCAGGAAGGTTAATAGGGCCAAAAGCCTTCTCATACTTCTGGATATTGTCCTGAAGAGCAAAGAGCAAGCGCTTTGCGTGTTCGGGAGCCAAAATGATGCGGCTCTTTACGTTTGCCTTGGGCACACCAGGCAATACGCGAATGAAATCCATTACAACCTCAGCGCTCGAATGAGTGATAATTGCCAGGTTTGCATAAATGCCTTCAGCCACTTCGGGAGTGAGCTCAATCTTCAACTGTCCGTCGTTCTGTTCTTGATTTTCCATGGGGAATAATTCGTTTATGGTGTTACTATATATTTATTATATGCGTATATCAAGTCTGCAAGATGCCCTGCAAACCTCTTTCGCAGCACAAATATAGGCCCAACCATCGGATTAGCCAAAGAAAATGGGCGTTTTTTCCGTTTTATCATGCCATTTGCGCGTTTTATCATTGCAATCATTAGCAATTTGTTAAAAGAATACTTAATTTTGCACACAGAAAAACAAAGAGTGACAAAATCCCTAACAACCAACAAGTCCTGCGGTTGCCACAATTATAGTTGCCACGAATAGACTTTGCAAACTATTTATCAATTCATTTATAATACAACAAAATGAAAAAGTTTTTTACTATCATCGCTTTGGGCGCAACTGTACTTACAGCTGGTGCTCAGAAATCTGTACAAGGTGCAGGTTTCTTTGACAATTGGTCAGTAGGTCTCGTTGGTGGCGGCATTCTCCCCACCACTCACACCTCATTCGACAAGTTCCGCGCCACTTATGGTGTTGAACTCACAAAGCAAATCACTCCAGTGTTCGCTCTCGGTGGCCAGTTCCTTGCCAACAACAACACAACTGCCAGCCGCACAGTGTTTGACCAGTCTAACCTCAGCCTCCTCGGCAAGGTTAACTTCTCAAACCTTTTCTGTGGTTACAATGGTCAGCCCCGCTTGTTCGAGGTTGAAGGTGTTGTAGGTGCAGGTTGGGGGCACGACTACATCAACAAGAGCTATGGCAAAGACGCCAACTACTTCACTTCTAAGTTCGGCTTCAACTTCAATTTCAACGTTGGCGAGAAGAAGGCTTGGACCATCGCTGTTAAGCCCTCTATCGTTTACAACATGGAGGCTGACCGCAAGCAGAGCTACAACGCTTACAACGTTAACAACAGCGCCATCGAGCTCCTCGCCGGTGTAACTTACCACTTCAAGAACAAGAACAACGGCAAGAACTACATGACCCTTGTTAAGGCATACGACCAGGCCGAAGTTGACGGTTTGAACGCAAAGGTTAACGACCTCCGCGCTCAGGTTAACGACAAGGACGCTCAGCTTGCCAAACTCGCTGCCGATAACCGCGACCTCCAGCAGAAGCTCAACGACTGCCGCAACCAGAAGCCCACAGTGCAGACTATAACTAAGAACTCTGCTTCACTCGAGCAAACCGTTACATTCCGTCAGGGCAAGAGCACTGTCGACGCTTCTCAGCTCCCCAACGTTGAGCGCGTTGCTACATTCTTGAAGAACCACAAGAACAGCACCGTTGACATCAAGGGTTACGCTTCACCCGAAGGTAGCGCCGAAATCAATGCCAAGATTGCCAAGGCCCGTGCCGAAGCTGTCAAGTCTATCCTCGTTAACAAGTACAAGATTGCTGCCAGCCGCATCAACGCCGAAGGCCAGGGTGTAGGCAACATGTTCTCAGAGGACGATTGGAACCGCGTAAGCATCTGCACCATCAACGAGTCTAAGTAAGTAAATACCTAAGTCCTACATAACGGACTTTCAATTACAAACTAACAGGAGATGAACACCATACCTCATGGTGTTTACCTCCTGTTTTTTGTTGTTTTGCAACAAAATGTCCGAGTCCCATACACAAGCCAAAAGAGCAATATGACCTACTAAAACTGTTATATTTCACACAAAAAGCCTTCTTTACGCACAGAACGAGCAACAAAAGTTGTGTCATTAGCAGAATGTAAGTATATTTGCACTAACATTATCTAAACCATGTAATACAAACAACCATGGCTCGTTACATCAACCCTTTCACAGATTGGGGCTTCAAGCACATCTTTGGACAGGAAATTACTAATTCAAGTTCAGAATTTTGCAAGTGCGGGCTAAATCATCGTGCAAGGCGAATACAATCAAGCTCGTTTCGAATTGCTGAACCGCAGCCGATGATGTCAAGAAAACGCTACCTCTAATGGGGGCGACGCGTCCCGCGTCGGTTTTTTTCAGCAGCCTCGTCCCGCATCGGGATAGAGAAAGGAGGGAAATACAAGCTCTACTAAATAATAGTTGCATCTTTTCCCGACGCGGGGACGCGTCGCCCCCATTAGAGGTAGCGTTTGGTGCTTGAGTCCGTTCGCATGTTTACTTTTCACCTAACAGCAATAGCAACGAATAGAATCCCCTCAAACGGCCTCATATTTGATGCCAAATTCGAGCACCTACTTAATAGCTGCCACACACATCGAAAACACCTAACATATAAATCATAAAACTACAAATCAACAATGAATCACTTACACTTCAAGCGCAGCGTATGGCTCGTATGCTTGTTCAGCCTGTTGGCAGGCTTTGCCCATGCCATCGACATCAACAAGCCCGGTGTTGTGTACCGCATTGTCAACAAGTCTAACGGCCAAGCCGTGACCAATGGCAATCAAAGTGCACACGACACATACCTCAGCACCGCTGCTATCGACAACAATTCTGAAGGACAGGATTGGATGATTGTACCCGTATCCGCAGCCGATGGCATCTACGCCTTCTACAATCCACACTGCGACATGGGTATCGACATGGCACCGACTGCTAAAGAGAAATGGCACGTACTGCAATGGGACGCCAACTACGCAAACACCTACCAGCAGTTCCTTATCAAGGAGGTTGGCACAGACGAGTTCCAATTCCTCAACACCGACGGCACGCGCGTCATGACACGCCGCGCCAATGGCGACATCTACATGGACGAGGACCTCACCGCGGCCAGCAGCTACTTCACGCTGCAAGCCACCGACAAGGTCATCAACACACCCATCAAGGGCTACACCTACCTGCTCCGCAACAAAAACACAGGCTGGGTGCTCAGCAACAATGAGAGCCGCAACTCAGAATCTCTCATCTACACCGAGCCCTACAAAGAGGGGCAGTACGGACAACACTGGCAATATCGCAATGTAGAATACAAAAGTGGCAAAGACACCAAATACGCCGCTGTGTTATACAACGAGAAATACAAATATGCCATTGATGCAGCCATTCAGTCTAAAGGAAAGGTTCCTCTGCAATATGCACTCAATGGCAGCAACCCCAACCAGCAAGTTCGTTTCGTACCCGTTGAGGGCCAGGAGGGTGTATACCGCATAGCTTACACCAACAATAACACTACCTACTACATGGCGGCCGACAGCAAAGGCGACACCAAAATGGTGGAGGACGCCAACGACGAAACTACCTACTTCACGCTCGAATACACCGACACCTACGTGCCCGTCTACAATGATTGGGAAAATCCCAAGGTATTTGCAGTCAACAAGGAAGAAGGCCACGCCGCTTACCTGCCTTATGCCAACACCGAGGCACTGCGTGCCGACAAAGCACGTTACGACAAGCCTTGGCTCGACCCCGCCAACAACAGCCGCTGGCTCTCGCTCAACGGCACATGGAAGATTAACTTTGTAAAGGACCCCGCCGACCGACCGGGCGAAACCGACTTCTATGGCAACAGCGTAGACGTGTCGGCATGGGACAATATCGAAGTGCCCTCATGCGTTGAAATGAATGGCTACGGCGACCCCTGGTACGTTAACGTTGAATATCCATTCTTCGACAACCCGCCTTACATCGAAATGAAGGGCAACCTCTACAACTCTGTAAGTTCACTCCGCCGCAATTTCACCCTGCCCGAGGGTTGGAACAACGAGCGCATCTTCCTCCACTTCGATGGTATCTACAGCGGAGCCTACGTATGGGTTAACGGCCAAAAGGTTGGCTACACCCAGGGCTCTAACAACGATGCCGAATTTGACATCACAGCATACGTACATGAGGGCGACAACAACCTCAGCGTACAGGTGTTCCGTTTCACCGACGGATCATACCTCGAAGGCCAAGACTGCTGGCACATGAGCGGCATTCACCGCGATGTTTACCTCTTTGCCACACCCAAGACCTACCTGCGCGACCACTACATCACCAGCACACTCGATGCTGGCAGCAACTACAAGAGCGGCAGCATGAATGTGGAGCTGACCATGACTAACAAGGAGCGCGAAGCCACCAACAAGCAGGTACGCGTGCGCCTTATCAATCCGGCTGGCACACAAATAGCCGAAAAGAGCGTCGACTTTGCCTTCACAGCCAATGGCGACAGCACCATGGTAAAAAATGTCACCCTCGACGGCCTTACCGACCTGCAACTTTGGTCGGCCGAAACCCCCAACCTCTACACCGTAGAGTTGGCACAGCTCAATGCTGATGGCACCGAAGAAGAAGCCTTTGCCACCAAGTACGGCTTCCGCCACATCGAAATTCCCGACAACGACCACCGCGTCTACATCAACGGCCAGCAAGTATACTTCAAGGGCGTCAACACCCAAGACACCCACCCCACCCGCGGCCGCAGCATCGACGTGCCCACTATGATTAAGGACATCACCCTGATGAAGCAGGCCAACGTCAACACCGTACGCACCAGCCACTACCCCCGTCAGGCCAAGATGAACGCCATGTTCGACTACTATGGCATCTACGTCATGGACGAGGCCGACATCGAGTGTCACAAAAACTGGGGCGACCACGGCACAGGCTACAACAGTGGCACATCAACTGGCATTTCGGCTGACGACAGCTGGAAAGCTGCCTACCTCGACCGCGCTGGCCGCATGGTATTGCGCGACCGCAACTTCCCCTCTGTCATCTTCTGGAGCCTCGGCAACGAGAGCGGCTACGGCAGCAACCATGTGGCTGAGTTCAAACTCATGAAGCAACTCGACAACCGCATCATTCATTACGAAGGAGCCACTAACGCCGGCAAGAACGACGTAACAGAACTCTGGAGCCAGATGTACCCTTCTATCGAAGGCTCATCAAAACCCATCAAAAGCGAAGCTAACAGCAACTGGGCAGCACAGCCCTACTTCATGTGCGAGTACGACCACGCCATGGGCAACTCTCTGGGCAACCTCCAGGAGTACTGGGACGTGATTGAGTCAAGCAAGTACGGCATCGGTGGCTGCGTTTGGGACTGGGTTGACCAAGCTATCGTCTCAGCCGACGACATCAAGGCAGGCAACCTCACTCAAAATGGTTTCAACAAGTACCGCACAGGCTACGACTGGCCCGACGCACCCCACCAAGACAACTTCGTAAACAATGGTATTATCGGTGCCGACCGTGCATGGAGTGCCAAGCTCGACGAACTGAAAAAGGTGTACCAGTACATCAAGTTCACTTACAATGCCGGCAACAACTCTGTAGCACTTAACAACTGCTATGACTTTACCACACTCGGCAGCGGTTATACCCTTAACGCCCAGATATTGGTTGATGGCAAACAAGTGGCCAAGGGTTCTACCGCTCTGCCCACCATTGCACCTGCCAAATCGCTCGAGGTAGCCGTACCTGCCAACTACGACTTGGCCGAAGCCAAGGCACAAGGCAAGGAGGTTCTGCTCAACATTGAGGTAACACGTGATGCCGCTACTGATTATGCCGATGCAGGCTACACCATCGCCTCTGCACAATTCACCTTGGCCGAACGTGCCGCACTGCCCGCAGTCAGCACTACAGGTGCCAGCAAGCTCACACTTGCCAGCAAGAACGGCAGCACCACCATCAGCAATGACAAGGTGACAATGACCTTCAAAAACGACAACGGCAATGTGGCCGAATGGATACAGAACGGCATCAAGGTTAAGAAAGACGCCAAGTTCCCCGACTACGAAAACTACCGTTGGATTGAGAATGATGCGCCCTATGGTAGCGACCCCGTATACACTCAGGGCAACTGCGTCACATCACGCTCCGCTGCCTTTGCCATTGCCAACGATGGCATGAGCGCTACTGCCACTGTCACAGCCAAGGGCACATTGGCCAACTTTACCTACACATACACCATCTATGCCGATGGTACAGTTGACCTCAACACACAATATGAGCCTACGCAGCCCTCTACCGCTCTCAAACACGCCATTCGCCGTCTTGGTGTGCAGATACCCTTCTCTGGCGAATTTGGCAATGTAACTTACTACGCCCGCGGTCCGCTCGAAAACTACAACGACCGCTGCACAGGTTCGTACCTCGGACAGTACACCACCACCGTGTGGGACATGAACGAGTACTACCTGCGTCCGCAGTCAATGGGCAACCGCATGGATTTGCGCAAGCTGGCACTGGCCGACGACAAGGGCAACACCATCTATGTTGAGACCGAGGGCAACGTGGCCTTCTCTACCCTCTATTGGACAGACCAGGAACTCAAGGCCAAGAGCCACAACTGGGAGCTCACCATCGATGACGAACCTGCCAATCGCACCATCTACGCCCACTTCGACTGTGCACAGCGTGGTGTTGGCTCTGGCAGCTGCGGTCCCGATGTACTCAGCAAATATTGTGCGCCCACCAGCGGCACACAGAGCTGCACACTGCGTTTCACCACAGCCGATGCTTCTATCACAGCCATCAGCCCCGCAGTTCAAAGCACCGATGCACTGAAGGTGAGCCACAATGCTCAAACCGTCAGCATCAGCGGCAGCATCGAAGCTGGCACCACTGCCACCCTCTACAACATAGGCGGCATCAGCCTCGGCAGCGTCAAGGCCTCAGCACCTGCCACACAGCTCAGTCTCAGCATTGCCGGCCAGCCCACTGGCTCATACCTGCTGCAGATTGACGCCCCCAACGGCCACCGCGTACACAAGTTGTTCCACGTGGCGCAGTAAGCAGCCCGGCTGCCTGCAAGCACTGAACCATCAGGCTCAACTCTGAGCCTTACATAACCAACGCATCCCACCCGTCCCACTGCGGACGAGTGGGATGCGTTTTTTTGATTTATGCCATTCAGCAATAGCACCAAGCACAAAACGCTAACACCAAACGTAAGCACTAAACGCAAGCCACAAACGCTACCTCTAATGGGGGCGACGCGTCTCGCGTCGGGAACAGAAAAAGAGAGAAAATACAAACTCTACTAAATAATAGCTGCATCTTTTCCCGACGCGGGACGCGTCGCCCCCATTAGAGGTAGCGCTTTGTGGTAGCGCTTAGAGGCAGCGTTTGTGCTTTCCCCCATTACATCATGCTGTGCAAGCGTACACACTAAAATACCTGACTATTCAACTACATATCCTTCTGACAATAATTTCTTTGCAATATTATTTACCGGTTGCAAAGTTCTGAATGGCATATTACGTTGATGTGACTTGTGTATTTCGATAATGTGAAGATTTGGGCAGTGGCTTCGCAGTTAATTAACTAACTTTGTACCGCTGCAAGCGGCTACATGCCGCACGGCTTGTGTTTTCAGTTTAACTATTTTACAACCATCATGCTCCTATCACCTACCCTCGACCCCATGGGGCAAGCCATTTGGGACTATGCCTCGACCGGACATGCCGGCACGCTGCGGGTGTTGTCGTCGATGTTTGACGATGACGAGATACCCGTGGCTACTCTGTTTCGCACCGAACTGCAAATGCCTCCGCTTGAACGTATGGCACTCAATCTGTGCCGCGGCCATGTGCTTGACGTGGGGGCCGGGGCCGGTTGCCACTCGCTGGCGCTGCAGGACAGGGGCATCGAGGTGTGCTCTATCGACATTTCGCCGCTCTCGACGCGCGCACGCACTTTGCGCGGCGTGAGGGACGCCCGCAGCACCGACTTTTTTGGTCAGGAACTGGACGGCATGCAGTTTGACACCATCGTACTGCTGATGAACGGGCTTGGCATTGTTGGCACACTCGACCGTCTGCCCTCACTGCTCAACCGCTGCAAGGCACTGCTGGCTCCGGGTGGACGGGTGCTGGCCGACTCGTCGGACTTGCGCTATGTGTTTGAGGACGAAGATGGAAACTTTGACTGGAACCCTGCGGAGGGGTATTATGGCGAGGTGGACTATCAGATGGTTTACAAGCAATGCAAGGGGCAGCCTTTTGACTGGCTTTACGTGGACTTTGACACACTGCAGCGCACGGCCCAACAATGTGGCCTCGTGGCACGCAAGGTGGCTGATGGCGAGCACTACGACTACCTTGCCGAACTGAAGGCTTTGTAAAGGGATTTTTGCCGTCTGGCAAAACGTAAACATACAAACGGACTCAAGCACCAAACGCTATCACTAATGGGGGTGACGCGTCCCACGTTATCGGGATAGAGAAATGGGAGGGAAAAACGAACTCTACTAAATAATAGCTGCATCTTTCTCGCGAGACGAGGCTGCTGAAAAAATTCCCGACGCGAGACGCGTCGCCCCCATTAGAGCTAGCGCTTAGTGGTAGCGTTTGGTGGTAGCGTTTGGTGCTTGAAGAAACGCTAACACTAATGGGGGCGACGCGTCCCGCGTCGGAGTATTTTTCAGCAACCTCGGGACGCGTCGCCCTCATTAGAGGTAGCGCTTGGGCTTGAGTCCGTTTGCATGTTTGTGTTTTGCCGGACTGCAATCTGTCAAAGCATGATTTGAATTTTGCTAAAATATAAATGACGTATAACGCAAAACGCTTCCGAAAGCATTGAACTTTCGGAAGAGTTTGCGGTGTGTACGGGACTCGAACCCGTGACCCCATGCGTGACAGGCATGTATTCTAACCAGCTGAACTAACACACCAGTTATGCAAAATGTACCTTTGAGCGCTGCTGACTGAGCGGTGTGTACGGGACTCGAACCCGTGACCCCATGCGTGACAGGCATGTATTCTAACCAGCTGAACTAACACACCAGTAAACAAAACTCTGTAAGGTTTTTCGTTTTTGCGAGTGCAAAGATACTATTATTTTCATTTCCCACAAACTTTTCGACTAAAAATCGCAAGTTTTGTGCGCTTTTTATCCGTCTGAACGCTCCAACTGCGCTGTAAATGGCCTTGGAATACGCTCAAACGGAGGGCACGCTTCGGCAAATCGCAGGCTTTGCGCACGGGCGTGAAGTGGCGCGAACTGGGCAAAACACGCTTGCGGGCGCCTCATCATCGGCAAACTTTGGCCGATAGCACGCTTGGCAGTGAGGACTACTGCCTGGCAAAGTGTATATGGCCACGACTGCTTGTCACGGTGGGAATGGAGGGGGAACTTGATACGAAAAAGGGCCCGGCACACGTCATGTGCCGGGCCGCTATCAGTTTAATTTGTTTGTATTTACTATTGTTATTCTATGTGCGCTTATTTGCCTTGACGTTCCTTGTATTTGTCAATCTGGCGAAGCAATGTGTCTACGCAGAGGTCTACGCCTTCCTCAAAGGTGTCGCACACCTTTTCTGCATGAAGGTCGGTGCCGGGAAGTGACACGTTGAGCGCGGTTTCTTTGTTCTTGGCTGTTTCAGGCTTAACAACCTTCAGTATAAACTCTGCTTTGATTATATTGTCACACGTTTTTTCGAGTTTTGCAGCCTTTTTAGCGATAAAGGCATTGAGTTTCTCAGTAGCGTCGAAGTGAATTGCTTGAATCTTGAGTTCCATAGTAACCTCCTTTGTTAGTTTACGCCCTGGGGTGGGCAAGTTTGTATTGTTTTTTAAGGTCGGCAAACGTGGTATGCGTGTACACCTCGGTTGTTGCTACGCTTTCGTGACCGAGCAACTCCTTGATGGCCTCAAGGTCGGCGCCGTTATTAAGCATGGCCGAAGCAAAGGTGTGACGCAGCACGTGCGGGCTTTTTTTGCGTTGTGTGGTGACTAAAGACAGATAATGCTTGACTATGAGCCCTACCCTGCGGCGGTCGATGCGCAACTTGCGGCGGTTGAAGAACAGGGCGCCGGCATCGGTGCTCACATACGTCTGACGTACTGGCAGATAGGCTTTGAACGCGTTGGCTAACTCTGCGGAGAATGGCACTATGCGTTGCTTGTTGCGCTTGCCCGTCACCTTCAATTCACGTTGGTTCAGGTCGATGTCCTCCACATCAAGGCCGATAAGCTCGGCGAGGCGGATGCCTGTGTGGTAGAAGGTGAGGAGTATGGTGCGGTCGCGCATGCCCTCGTAGCCGCTGGGGTAGTCAATGTCGTCGAACAACTGGTTGACCTCACTGTTACGCAGGAAGGAAGGCAACTTTGGGTGTATCTTGGGCGATTTGACCGCTGTCACCGGACTGTGGTCCATACGCCCTATTCTGCGCATATACTTGTAGAAGCTGCGCACACCGCTCAGTTGCTTTGATATGGTGCGGGCATTCTCACCACGCGCCATCTCACGTGCCATCCATTGTCTGACGACATCGGCATCGAGCGTGTACCAGGTGAGTTGGTTGTCGAGCGAACGGTAGAAGATTTGTAACGACTGCAAAGCGCTGCGGTACTCTTTGGCTGTCAGCTTGGAGTAACCCTTGTCGGCTAACAGATAGTTTATGAAATCATCTATCTCGTTCATCATTGTCTCTCTTTACGAAAGCGAATATCGCAACTTTTTTTGAATGCGCCAAATTTTCGCACTGAAATTTGTTGCAACCGCATTACTCTATCGGATAAAATGGCTACCGTTGCACCGCAACGGCCTCGGGGCGACAAATGCAAAACCGCTGCACAGCGTGTGGCTGTGCAGCGGTCTATACGAACATTTATGTATTATCTTGTGCTAAGACACTGCGGCTGTGTGTGGTGGCCGCTCTGTGTCGCAAAAGCGTTGCGATTTTATGGAGCTAATATTTGTTGTATTAGTCCTCGTCGCGGTGAAGCTGCTGTACGTAAACAGCGTGCTCCTTGGCCAAACGCTTCAATACGCTGGGCTTGTCAAACTGCTGACGGGCACGGAGTTCCTTTACAACACCGGTCCTTTCGAACTTTCTCTTGAACTTCTTCAGGGCGCGTTCAATGTTTTCGCCCTCTTTAACCTGTACTACGATCATTTTGTGAGTTTAGATTTTATTTTGTTATTACTTTATTGCGTGATTTTTTGATGCAAGAGCCGACTTTTACGCGCGCTGAGCAACGCGTTTTTGCATACTCTATGCGAGGTGCAAAATTACGCATTTATTTTATTACGCACAAACTTTTGTGTTGATTTTCTGCAACAATGTGAATTTACGTAGCCTTTTGCAGAACGCTTTCGCAGTGATTGTCATACTAACCATTTGGATAAAGCGGCGCACGGGCTTCGACTTTTCAAGTTTTTGCCACATGCACAACCTGCTGCGGATAGGGTATGTTGATGCCCTCGCGGTTGAACATGTCGTAAAGCTGCTGCTGTCCCTGGTAAAACACGGGCCAATAGTCGTCGGTTTTTACCCATACGCGCACCACGAGGTTGACGCTGCTGTCGGCCAGGGCTTCGACTCCCACAAAAGGCTTGTGGGCATCGGGCGACTGAAGTATGCGCGGGTCGGAGGCAAAGAGTGCGAGCACCTTTTGGCGCACGGCGTCTATGTCCTGCCCATAATCAACGCCTATGAGCCACTGCACACGGCGGGTGTCTTCACGCGAGTGGTTGACCACTACCGAGGTGCTGAGCGAACCGTTGGGTATGTACACTACCTTGTTGTCGTAGGTGGTGAGTATGGTGTGAAATATCTGTATCTCACGCACGTGGCCAAGAGTGCCTTGTGCCTCGATGAGGTCGCCCACGCGATAGGGTTTGAACAATAGTATGACCAAACCGCCCGCAAAATTTTGCAGATTACCCGACAGAGCCATGCCTACTGCTACACCGGCTGATGCCAGCAGGGCTGCAAATGACGTGGTGTTGATGCCCAGGGCACTGATTACGCTGATAATGAGCAATATGGTGAGCAATATGTGCACCAAACTGCGCAGAAAACTCTGTACGCCCACATCTACATGGCGGCGACTGAGCATGGCTGACACAACGCGGTTGATGATCTTGATGATAAAACGGCCTGCTATGTAAATGAGGGCTGCCACTAATATGCGTTTGCCGGCTGTGAGCGAAAGGGCTAACAACTTGTCGAGCAGCATGTCTATTCGCGATATGCTCACCTCGTTTACGGCCTGGTTGACAACACCGGGCAGCGATTGCAATAATATCAAACTATTCATATCAGAGTTATGGGAGGTTATAAAAACAACGCAGTTGCCACCCTTATGCAAGGAACGGCAACTGCGTTGGGCAGCATCTGCATCTGCCTCATATTCGTATCTAATGTACGATGAATTGTTCTGTCGTTAGTTTTCGACAATGCGACGTGCACCAATGTAGCGGCGGCTGTAGTATGCCTCGCTGGAGTCTGACACCTTGACGCCACCACTCGCAGCATGAACAAACGAGAAGTTGTTGCCCGAGGGATCAACGTCCATTACAATGCCCACATGGCCTACCGAACGGGAATTGCCACGACCGCCAAAGAACACGAGATCGCCCTTCTTAAGGTCAGAAATTCGGGCGATGGGGGTGCCTTGTGTGTACTGCGAGCGCGAAGAACGCAGGATTGACACATTCTGCTTGCGGTAAACATAGCTGGTAAAGCCTGAGCAGTCGAAAGCATAGGGGCCTGACATGCCTGAGCGGTAACTTGCGCCAAGGTATTGCAAAGCTGTTTGTACTACACTTTCGCCAAAGTTGGCATTATAAGGCACTGAGGCCTCTTTTACTTCAGCAGCAACTTGCTGCACAGCACCTACGGGTGCTACTTCTTTCACGATTTTCTCTGCGGTGGGACGTGTCGGGAGTGCTTCAGGCATAATGTCCTGGGCATTTGCCGTAAAAAATGACATGACGCCCATAGCCACACACGCAGCATATTTCTTTATGTGCACTATCTTAATGGTTTAATGGGTTCTACATCACATTTTGAAGAACCACCGCCCATGCCATGCAATCTCCCCTGATTGCGCGACGGCAAGCGAGCAGCAATAATGCTCTTCAAAATCAACATTCGCAAAGTTACTACATTTCGGAGCAAAATGCAAGTGTTTTAAGAACTTTTGCGAATACAATAAGCATGCCAACCCCTATTTCGCACAGATATATTTAATGTGTGCGACAAGCCAAAGCGCGCAATAAGGCATTTTGGGGTGGTTCTAATAATTCTGAAATAGGGATTTGTGCGCTATCGGAAGTGTATTTT